>Ga0315905_10002201_pt1 | contig 20543 bp, 23 predicted proteins | sample LakEriMetagenome_5_FD_203522 | JGI IMG/M metagenome (GOLD analysis project Ga0315905, IMG submission 203522) | Freshwater fungal communities from buoy surface, Lake Erie, Ohio, United States - Buoy 4 MA121 | ecosystem: Environmental > Aquatic > Freshwater > Lake | place: USA: Lake Erie, Ohio...
CATCCATAATATTTACTTCAGTATCATTTTTAGAAAGTAAAATTTGAATAAGAGGTTTTTTACTTGTATCATCTACTATCAATTCCCAACCGTCAAAATATTCCTTGTACCACTCTCCTACCTTCTCATACAACTTATCTTTTTTCTCTAATTTACTAACTCCAAGCATTAAATAAGCATTCTCACCTGTAATACCTGTATCTCTGAATTTTATTTGTCCAGGTAAAGAAAAGCATCTTGTAGGCAAAATCCTAAAAGGTCCAATATAATCTATATCAATTTTTGGTATTTTAAAATTTGCAGATAAATTTTCATTTGTACCTTCTTTGATAAATTTAGTGGGTATAAATCCTTTAAATTGGCAATCGTAAAGTTTCTGATCAATTTCATTAATGTATCCGTTAGTAAAAGGATATATATTCATCTGTTCTAGCTCAAATTCTTGTTTATTATTTTTATATTTCCATTGCCAAATATCTAAACCATAACCATTTACTTTTTTTAGTAACCCAACTTCTAGTTCCATATTACTCTCAAAAATGATGTTAAAATTTAAAGTAATTCCTCCAGACTTATTATCAGGAAACAAATTATCAAAATCTGCGCCTAATTCCACTCCATTATTTTTCAATAACAGAGGTTCATCACTATCTCCCTTGAGGGAAGTTTCCAGCAAAGTAAATAATTTAGCAATAGAACTTTTACCAGAACTATTTTTACCTATCAAAATGGTAATAGGTTTTAATTGCATTGTTTGCTCTTCATAAAATGCTTTGTAGTTTTTAAATGAAATAGATTTGACTTTCATAATGTTTTAAGCTGTATTACTCTGTATTCACTGAAATATTTGATTTGGAATAATTATACTATTTTTTTATTCCAAATCCGAAAAAATTTGCTTTTAACCTAAACTACAAAATCTCCCTACCCAAATAAACCTGCAACACCTCCGGTACTTTAATCGTCCCGTCTGGTTGCTGATAATTCTCCAAAATCGCCGCCATAGTCCTTCCCACAGCTAAACCAGAACCATTTAAAGTATGTACAAATTGCGTCCCTTTCTTACCCCCTTCCTTAAACCGAATATCCGCCCTTCTGGCTTGAAAATCTACACAATTAGAACAACTAGAGATCTCTCGATATTTCCCAGAAGATGGCAACCATACCTCTAAATCATAAGTTTTTGTGGACGAAAAACCTAAATCTCCAGTACACAAATTAATCACTCGATAAGGTAATTTTAAAGCCTGTAAAATACTCTCAGCATTTCCTAATAACTTCTCTAATTCCTCAAAGGAATCTTCCGGTTTTACTAACTTCACTAACTCGACTTTATTGAATTGATGTAACCGAATTAAACCCCGCATATCCCGTCCATAACTTCCCGCTTCTCGCCGAAAACATGGCGTATATGCAGTATGATAAATTGGTAATTCTTCTGCGTTAAGAATGTCCCCCCGATACAAATTAGTAACCGGCACTTCCGCAGTAGGAATTAACCATAAATCATCCTCTGCACATTTAAAACTCTCTTCCGCAAATTTAGGTAATTGTCCAGTTCCCGTTAAAGAATCTGTATTTACTAACAATGGTGGACTAACTTCTATATAGCCATTCTCAATATGTTGAGACAGCATAAATTGAATTAACGCTCTTTCTAAAGCCGCACCCACACCTATAAGACTGACAAACCGACTTTGGGCAATTTTTACCGCTCTTTCAAAGTTCAAAATCCCCAATTTTTCGCCGATTTCCCAATGTGGTAAAATATGGGGATTTGTGGGTTTATATTCATCTCCCCATGTTCTCACTTCCTGGTTATCATCTTCACTTTTACCAAGGGGTGTAAAATCACTGGGTAAATTCGGAAGCGCTAACAGTAATTCGTGAATTTGGGCTTTTAATTCTTTTTCCTGGGGTTCTAAGTCACTTAATGTGGTCTTAATGGCGTTTCCTTCGTCTTTTAATGCCTGTATTTCTGGATTTTGAGGATCAACTCCAGATTTTACTTTTTGACCGACTAATTTGCCAATTTCGTTGCTGCGGGCTTGTAGTTGACTGCGTTTACCTTCTAATTCCCGTTGTTGTTGGCTTAAATCTAATATAGGTTGAATGTCGTATTTACCGCTACGGCTGTTTAATTTCTCTTGTACGAGTTGGGGGTTTTCTCTAATTTGTTTAATATCCAGCATTTTTTGTTAATTGTTTGTTGTCAGTTGTTAATTGTACGGGTTTAGCAACGCTTATCAGTGTCAATTTAACTGAAAATTAACCCAAACATATCTTATTCTGTCTCTTTTCCCAAAACCTAAAAATTGTCAAAATGGTAGGTTGGGTAGAACGCAGTGAAACCCAACAAAAATAATATAGCCATTTCCATACAAGTAAGTTACAATCTATGGTAATTAAATCTATGGTAATTAAACGCAGATGCACGCAGATAAACGCAGATAATTTTGTACTTCATTAAACGAGGAAAGGCTATAATTTCAGGACTTACGCAAAATATTCCTCAAACTCTTATTCCTCTGTGTTCTCTGTGCCTGGAGTGGTTCGTTATTCAGTGACTCGTGCGTAAGTCCTAAATTTAATGGAATATGGGTTTTTTCTCTCAAGTCAATTTCCCTAATTTTAAGGAGATGATCAGTAATGATGACATCTGAAGCGGTTGTTTTAAATATCAAAAATGTGGGATTAAATGATGATCAATTTTATCAATTATGTCAAATTAACGAAGATTGGAAACTTGAAGAAACTGCTAAAGGGGAATTAATAATTATGCCTCCAGTTGGTGCAATTAGTGGTAATAGAGAATCAGATTTTAATGGTTATGTTTGGTTATGGAATCTTCAAAATAAACTCGGAAAAGTATTTAGTTCTTCCACTGTTTTTATTCTACCTCATGGTGGTAAACGTTCTCCTGATGTGGCTTGGATAGCTAATGAACGCTGGGAATCTTTAAGTGTTGAAGAACGGGAAAAGTTTCCTAAAATTTGTCCTGATTTTGTCATAGAATTGCGATCGCGTACCGATTCTTTGAGTCAATTACAGGAGAAAATGGGGGAATATATTCATAGTGGTTTACGTTTAGGTTGGTTAATTGATCCTCAAAATCAACAAGTAGAAATTTATCGTCAAAATCAATCTGTAGAAATAGTATTATTACCAACAATTTTATCTGGAGAAGATGTTTTACCAGGATTTATTTTAGAACTACCTGCTTTCAGAGATTAGCATACTAAAATCACTGTCAATTATAAATCAACTATAAATTACCTAGTAATACGATTCATTAACCACAGAGATGCTACTAAACCTGCAAAATGCGCTGATACAGTATTAGTATTCGCTTGAACTATAAGCATATCTAAACCGCTAATAATCCGCGTTGGATCAAATAATTGTGTAGTTACTGCTTGAGGAGATATAGATCTAGCTACTAATGTACCAACAATCGCTTGCGCTCCCAATAAAGTCACTAAAGTTCCGCCTAAATTTATCCACAGTCCTAATCTTAACACTTGTGCGGTTTCAGCTTTACGAGGACGATTAGTAGGATTAGGTGATTCTAGTTGTTTACCAATTCTGGTGTAGCGATAAGCTAAGTAAATACCAGCACCCAGGAGGATGATACCACAAATTGCTAAAAATACACCAAAGCCTGTCCCTGGATTATTGCTAGGACTACCCGCTTTTTGGCTAAAAATGCCAAATAATAAGACTATTATCCCAGATATTACCCCTAAGACTAACTGAATCCAAAAACTAATCCAACCTGCTAGACGAAATTGTTGGGCTATAGCCCGAATGTTAGATGATGGTGTTTCTGAGTTTTGTGACATATAAAAATTAAATATTAAAAGTTAAAAACAAACTTCTGTTTGTTCTCTGATTCCAGAATAATTGATAATGGTTTAAGTCTACTGAAAATTTCAGACTTAAAAATTAATTATGGATGCCGCTGTTTTGCAATCTACTTTCCTGTTAACATTGCTGTTATCAGTTGGTTTGTTTTTCTTTATTCGGGCTTCAACTAAAGACCGCATAGAAGTGATGCGTTTAGTTTCACAAGAGGATGAAAATACGTTAATGACTTCATTGAAGGATTATTTTCGCACTCGTGCTTATCGAGTATTAGCGGTAGATTCTCCCAAAAATCAAGTCACATTTGAGGGATTTGTTAGACCTAGTTGGTTTTTAGCTATATTTTTAACTACATTAGCAGCGGTGGGTTTAGGTTGTTTGTCGTTAGTTTTATCCATGCTTTTTCCTGATTTTGGGCGTTTTTTTGCGGTAATAATCCTATTTTCACCTTTAAGTGGTCTCTTGTACTGGAAAAAATCTGGAAGACTTGAGAAGGTGTCACTCCAGATAGAAAATATCCGTAGTGGACAAAACTCCTCAAGTATAATTACTGTTACTGCCCATAGAGATGAACTTGCTGAGTTACAAAAGGCATTACAGCTAAAGGTGCTTGACACTTGATTGATTGTTGAGTATGAAAACAATGAGCATCTATACCTATTCTGATGTAGAATTCTGAGTAAACTTTTGAGCAAATTGGCAGTGAGGAGGAGAAAATACTACTGCTGTTGTAAATTTTCCTAAGGACTGAGATGTAATGAGGAAAAATCTGAATTGCTGGACAGAGCTTGATAGTAGTCCAAATTAGTGAGATCATAAATTTGTCCTCATCTTTGGATTTCCTTGGCTCTGTCGCTATTCTCTGATGTGTAAGCTGACAATAAACTGATTCATGCAACTAAGTCGAGTTGATGAGGAGTTAATTATGCTATGACTTGAGAGAATCTGTTTAAACAGTTTTTAGCCCTGCTTGACAATTAGACCGCAAAATTAAAAAAAATGGAATTTTTGAAGAACCTGATCAAAATTGCCAGTTATTATTATCAGAGCTAGAAGCTACATTTAGAAGATAGGATAGTCATTTGTTGTTTAATTAACAGTTACGGCAACCAGTTCCGATACCGATAACGATGCTGGTGCCTGCACTGTCAATTGTACTGGTGCTGATACTGTTACTGTTGGTGATTCAAAACTCCTCAGACTAGGAAACAAGAAATGATTTTCTTCTACGTATTGAGCACCAAACAGGCCTTTTTCCGCCCAGAAATAACGGTCTGTTGTGTGTTCATTGCGTTTTACCAGTAGTAGCGCGGGTGGCATAATACCTTCAGCGTGAATAAACTTTCTTGCTGCTGTCACAGGTTTATCTTCGCCACTTTCGATGCTGTACTGGGGAATGTGTTCCAGTATCCGTCGTCCTTCTTGACGACGACGACTTTTCCGTTTGCGTCTCCTTGCCAACCTATTGTCCTCCTGTTTCCAGCTATAGATTGTAGTTGTGGCTACAAAATCAGTCGTCATTATATAATTTTTTTCTAATAAAATCAATAGTTTTTAATGTTTTGATACAATTAGGAAGAAAAAATAAAAATGAAGAATAAAAATTCCCAAAAACTGCTGTCTACTAGCCATTGTCTATTACCAATCATCCATTACTAGATTAGACTAGATATATATAGCCTGATGGTGGTATGCACTTGCATGAGGTACAAAATTAGGTTAAAGGCTATGGGCTATGCACCACTTTTCTCTGGCTTGAAGTCCTGTGAGAGTTTATTTTTGCTAAACTGCTAGTGACTGCAACTTTTCTACCTCCTAAATTCCTGTAACTCATGCTAATGTCTGCCAGTTCTGATTTCCTTGCTTTATGTCGAGAGCAAATAACCCTGTTAGCCCAAGGCATGGGAGCGTCTTTTAGCGTAGTTTATTTAACACAGGAGTTGGTAGAAAAACCTACAGGCGAGGCTCGACTAATTCCAGTGATGGTGTATCCAGAAACTATAACATTAAATCCTGGTAATGAGTATGGTGAACAAGAAGAGAGTTACCCAGTCAGGCTTGCTCATGTTTTAGCATTACCAAATCAAAATATGAGGTTGTTAAAACCGACTTCAGTATCTTCCCATTCATCAGCGTCAAGCGCAGCAACAGAAAAACAAAATTTACAAGATAAACAAGATGAATATTCACTCAGTCATAATCAAATTGTTTCACCCCTGATTTATGAGGGTGTAATGATGGGATTATTAGTGACTGCGAGGGAAGATAGGGAATGGAACCAAGGGGAGGAGGGAGAAATTGAACGCATTGGCAAAACTTTAGCGATCGCTTGTATTTTAGATCAACGTCGGGCTTGGTTGCAACATCAACTTGAACAGGAACAAATTCTCCAAGAGGAACAACGGGACTTATTAGATAATCTCTTACATCAGTTTCGTAACCCCTTAACTGCTATCCGTACTTTTGGTAAACTACTATTTAAGCGAATGCGAGCGGTTGATCCTAATCGGGAGGTAGCAACCAGTATAGTCCGGGAGAGCGATCGCTTACAAGAGTTATTACAAAAGTTTGATCAAGTGATTGATCTAAATACAGCCAATTTAACACCTCTTTCCCTCCCTGAGTCAAAGGCAGTAATTAACCAAAATCAAAATACACAAAAACCGGGGAAATCTGTGTTATTATTGCCAGGAACAGGAGAACAGTTAACTAATTGTTCCCTAGCAGATTTGTTAGCACCTTTGTTAATATCGGCTCAAGCTATTTCCCAAGAACGAAATTTACAACTAATTACGGAAATTCCCAATCATTTACCTTTAGTCAGGGTCAATGAAAAAGCCTTGGGAGAAGTATTGAGTAATATTATAGATAATGCTTTGAAATATACTCCCGCAGGTGGTAAGATATTAGTACAATGTGGGCAACAACAGGGAAATTTCCAAGGTATTGCTATTAGTGACACAGGACCAGGTATTCCCCCGGAAGACTTAGAACATCTGGGAGAAAGACATTACCGAGGTGTACAAGCACAAACAGCAATTCCTGGGACGGGGTTAGGAATTGCTATTGCTAAACAGTTAATAGCAGAAATGCAGGGAAATATAGAGGTTTTCAGTCCAGCAATTGACTCAGTTATTACATCACCTCACACCCCAGGAACTACGGTTATAATTTGGTTGTCTGCTGTTGTTTAGGTAATTGGTAATGGGTAATGGGTAATTGGTAATTGGTAATAAAAGCTCTGGTTTTATCCTTTAATCCTAGATATCCTGATTCTGACAATTTAGCTAACTAGCAACTTACATTATTAGGGAAAGGGTGACAGATAAAACAATTCCATTATAGAACTTAGGCGTTGCTGAAACCAGGTATGAATTTAGGGTATAAAATCTGCATTGAGAACTTGAGCTAAAGAAAAAGGTGGTTCTTCTGGAAATAAGTTTGATGGCAGTTGGTATTTGTTAATTGTATCTTTTTTAGCGTCTTGATAACAGGGTAGAAATACATCATTTAAAATAGCTTTTAAACTAGGACTATCTGCTAGAGTATAGGTTATTTGTCGTCTTTGTTCCACGACAGTATTACGCCAACCTCCAGCGTTATCATCTTTTTCTTCTATCCAATATTGTAATTTTAATAAATGTTCAATTAAGACAACTAGGCGAGTTTTTAGTTCTTTCTTTTCACTCCTTCCCATACTATCAATTTCTTCAATCAAATTCTCGATATCTAACTGTTCTAGGTTTCTTTCTTGCAAATGTTGAATTGTGGTTTGTATCCACAGGTAAAAATCTTGATCATATAATGTTTTGTTGTTATCAATGTAAGTAATGTTAGCCATACAGAAAACTCCTTACAGAGTGTGATTACTGTATTTTAGCATAAATGCGGTTAATTCACCCTACGGACTAGGGGTGATAATTAAACGTGTATCAATATATCTCCATCAGAGACTCACGCAAATGGTAAGTCTCATAAGGGAGAATATAAAGCGAAATCAAGCTTCAAAAATATGCTTTAGACAGCTAACCGCAACTGCTGAGGTTGTTGTTGCAATATTAAGTTGATAACTTCTGGACTCCATTTAAGAACTCGACTACTGAAGTCTGCATAATGCTTTGCTTTTTCAGTTGGTTGCCATGGCCAGTTAGGCTTAAGTTTTGTGATGTATCCCATCTGTGCCAGCGTTTCAATGACACGCTGATAAGTCCAGTTTTCTCCAGTCATTTTCTGAAGATGATTGGCTATCTCTGTAGCCTTGAAATATTTCTTGGAAGGTACTTGGTTCATGAATCCCAACTTTACCTCGACTGTGATTTTTAGATGATCCGGAACTTCAATGTTGCTAATTGCAAAATGAAGTGGTTGAACATTGACATTTTGTGCCATAATAAAACTACCTCTTTTTTATGATCATGAATTGGAGTACCTGATTCGCCAAAATCAGGGAAAATATATGCTAAAGAAGTGTCAGCACAGCTATCAGCTAGGCTGACATTTAATTTATGGGTGTTAAAGGTCAAACTTTTAGACCCATGCTTCCATTATACCAACAAGCATGGGCTTTTGTCAAGAAAATATATATATAGCATTTTTTTATTATAGTCTATCTACTAATAAGATGTCAATAGGTAATTAACAATAAAAAAATACACTGATTACTAATCTGAGATCCCCGACTTCTTTGATCAATTGATAATTTATTGACAAGTTTAAAAAAGAAGTCGGGGATCTTATGTTAATCGTTTTGGTTGTACGATTTGCGATTACCACTGCCTAACGTTCACTCTGACACCTGATTGCTTGATTAGGTAATCTAAAACTCTGTCAATTCGTTAAAAATAAATCCCCGACTTCTCAAAGAAATCGAGGATCTAGGTTTCAATTAATTACCAGAATCTTAAACAGCAGCTAATTCTGGAGTCGGACGCTTACTGTTACGGATATTGGTAATCGCCTCAGCATAATCAGGAGCATTGAAAACAGCCGAACCTGCTACAATAGCATTAGCACCAGCTTCCAAAACTTGCCAAGTATTATTAGCTTTCAGGCCCCCGTCAACTTCAATCCAAGGATCTAAACCGCGTTCATCACACATTTGACGCAATTGGCGAATTTTAGGAACTACGCTAGGAATAAAGCTTTGACCACCGAAACCGGGGTTAACGCTCATAATTAGCACTAAATCGCATAATTCCAGCACATATTCAATTAATTCCAAAGGTGTACCCGGATTAAGTACAACTCCAGCTTTCTTACCGAGTTCTCTGATTTGTCCTAAAGTGCGGTGTAAATGAGGAGATGCGTTATGTTCAGCATGGACGGATATAATATCAGCACCAGCCTTAGCAAAACCTTCTACATACTTTTCTGGTTCGACAATCATCAGGTGGACATCTAGGGGTTTAGTTGTAACCGGACGAATCGCCTCCACAATCAGAGGACCTATTGTAATATTAGGGACAAAACGTCCGTCCATTACATCAACGTGAATCCAATCTGCTCCCGCTTTGTCTACGGCGCGAATATCGTCACCCAGACGGCTAAAATCTGCTGATAGGATAGATGGAGCAATAACTATGGGCTTTTGAGATGAATTTTGGGTCATGGCTAGTGGGTTTTAAGCGTCTTCGTCTGTAGGTATTGTAACAAAATATGGAGAAATTATTAATTAAGGCCAGAGTAAAAAAGTTTTTTAGTGAAAATTAAGATTTAGAGGCCAGGCATTAGGAGAAAAAAGAAAAGATAACAATCATATCTTTCTGCTGTCCTATACATTGCTTTTTGCATCTTATCTTTTACTTCTTCCATCTTATCCATTGCTTTAAAACTAATATCTTTTATCTCTTGCATTTTAAACATTGCTTTTTGCATCTTATCTGTCACCTCTTGCATCTTACTTAGTAGTTCATGAACAAAAATTGGATAACCTTTTGGGGTTTAAGTTTTTCCTGCTTAACTTTACCAACCTTTGCAGGTATAACAGGAGCAACTTTTTTAGGGAAGAATGGTATTGATGCTTTAAAATTACATCAAGCTCCTTATAATTTAACTGGGCGGAAAATTGCCATTGGTCAAGTAGAAATCGGTCGTCCAGGGATGTTCGGCTGGGACAAAGCCGTATCTAAAAATCGTGCTGTATCTCCAACAGCGGTTTTTCTCCGCAATCTTGTAGCTAAATCAAATTTTAATGTTGAGTCTCATGCCTATAATGTTTCTGCTGTCATGATCAGTCAAGATAAAGCCTTCCCAGGTGTAGCACCAAATGCCAGATTATACTCTTCCGCTGTGGGGTCTATGAGGAAAAATGGTCAACCGGAGGAGTGTTTATCAACGCAACACATCGCTTTACAAAATAGTGGTGATGTTCGAGCTATTAATTTTAGTTTTGGTGAGCCATTAAATCGTGATCCTAGACCAGAAGCTGTTTTAGATGGAAATGCTTTACTGACATTATGTATTGACTGGTCTAGTCGTGTGCATGATGTTGTGTATACTATTGCAGGAAATCAAGGTAAAGGTGGGATTCCCATTCCTACAGACAATTTTAACGCAATTAATGTGGCTTTTTCCTCAGAACGCAACGGAATTTTTGATAAACTTCACGTTTCTAATTTGACTAATAACAGTCAAGAAATAAAAGATCGTTTAACTGGAAAAGAATTTAATATTGCTAATAGAAGAGCAATTAGTTTAGTTGCTCCTGGTACTAATATTCCTTTACTTAATCCTGATGGTAAAATTAATAAATCTACAGGTACTAGTTTTGCTGCACCACAGGTTACTGCTACCGTAGCATTATTGCAAGAGTTTACTGATAGACAATTGCAAAATAAACAACTAAATTGGAGTATTGATGCTCGTCGTCATCAAGTAATGAAAGCTATATTACTTAATGCAGCAGATAAAATTCAAGATAGTGGTGATGGTTTACGGTTAGGAATGACGAGAACATTAGTTGATAAACAAAATCAAGATTGGTTAGTAACGGAAGCTTATCAAGATGTAAAAATTCCTTTAGATGCTCAAATGGGAGCAGGCCATTTAAATGCTTTTCGAGCTTATCAACAATTAAATGGTGGTCAATGGAAATCTAATGTAGCTATACCATCAATTGGTTGGGATTATGATAGAGTTAATGCTAATACTACTCAAGAATATGTTTTTAAAACTGGGTTAAAAGCCAATAGTTTTGTAGCTATTACTTTAAATTGGGATCGTTTGGTAGAGTTGAATGATAAAAATAATAATCAACAATATGATGTGGGGGAAACATTTAAAGATCAGGGATTAAATAATCTTGATGTTTATTTAGTTAAGGAAAATGGGAAGAATAAAGAAGTTGTTGTGTGTGCTTCTGTGAGTGAAGTGGATAATGTTGAACATATCTTTTGTCCAGTTGCTACTAATGGTAATTATAAAATTCGGGTACAATTTCAGAAGCAGGTTAATGAAGCTGTTCAACCTTATGCTTTAGCTTGGTGGACTGTAGGTGAAAAGTGATCTATTTTTTGATAATTGCAATAATGAACATGAAGCACTAAAAAACGCGCTATCAGCTATGTTACACTATAAGTATAACTTCAACATACTGCCAAATCAGACAAGTTATGAGTGTTTGTAGCATGAAATAACCAGTGATACCAATAGCAAAGGTAAAAGCACTAATTAGTGGCCAGTTAGAGAACTGTCCCATTTATTTTGACACCCTAACTATTTCTATACTAAAATAACCAACTAATTTAATCAAATAATAATTATAAGCAACAAACATAAACAACAAAGATGTTAAACTTACTCAAGTTATATTACTTGCATTGATAAGACGGTGACTTAAAATAATTTCCAGTAGTATCACCCACCAAACCCTATTCCAGATTGACAATTGACCACTCAGTAAAGAATAATGACTATAATTTTAACCAATGACGACGGTATTGATGCACCAGGTATTGCAGCTTTATTCAAAGCCGTAAGTGCTAAATATGACAAGACTAAACTGATTATTGCTGCACCCCAATTACATCAATCAGGCTGTGGACATCAAGTTACTACCCATCAACCAATTAACGTCGAACGTCGTTCTGATTTGGAGTATGCAATAGGGGGAACTCCTGCTGATTGTATCCGAGTTGCAATATCACATATTGTGGAAGATGTCAAGTACGTAATTTCAGGTATTAATGCTGGTGGAAACTTAGGAGTGGATGCGTATATTTCTGGTACGGTCGCTGCTGTCAGAGAAGCAGCAATACACGGTATCCCAGGAATTGCTGTTTCTCACTATCGTCGCGGCAATCTCGATTATAATTGGGATGCGGCCACTAAATGGACTTCCGAATTATTAGAGAATTTAATTCAACTTCCTCTAGAACCCGGATGTTTTTGGAATGTTAATTTACCCCATTTGTCACCAGAGGAGGCATTTCCAGAGGTGATATTTTGTCAACCTTGTACAAAGCCTTTACCTGTTAACTATCGCATACAGGATAATGATTTTTACTATACAGGAGACTACGGAAACCGAGAGCGAACTCCTAACAGTGATGTTGATATATGTTTTTCTGGAAAAATTGCTGTGACAAAGTTAAGAGTTTAACATTAGCTTTTAACATCAACTGTGGTAATTATTCATCTGAATTTTGGATTAAAGATAGGAGTCCATCTAAAGTTTGTGACAATTGAGTGATTTGTCGCGTTGACTCTTTATGAGAGTCCACCAGAGTTTGGACAGCGTCACACAAGGCAAAAATCTGATAACTTTGCTGCTCTACTTGTTTTCCCTGGATTTCCAGTTGTAAACTCAGGGAATCTACTCTTTGACCAAGACGTTCAATTGTTTCAGTTGTAGACAGTACAGCGTCTCCAATTTGTTCAACAATAGATTCTAACCTGCTGACTTTGGTTTCTACTCCAATTGCAATCATTTCTGGCTTGCTCCAATTTTGAGAAAAAATCATTACAGTGATATTCCTATATATTCGGCTAACAGTGAGATCATCAGCATTATTAGGACTTAGCAGGATATAGCTAACAGTCCGGTGTAGCCATAAACTTTATTATTAGGTAGAGGTAATTGATGAATTACCTCTACTTTCTTTCGGTTTTGCGTAAGTCATGATGATTCAGAGAAAGTTTGGGAAGTGATAAAATCTACCCAAAATATCTCTCCAAACCCTGAGTATGTCTTTTTCTGGAGTTATGTTATTAGTAATATAACCATTAATTATTCACAAAATCAAGCTATTTTAGTTCAATGGAGCAGTTCTTCTACAAGATGTTGATTCCATAAAATTTTGTAAAGTCCAGGCTGTTCTAGGAGTTCCGAGTGATTACCGCTTTGGACGATTTTACCCTGGTCCATGACCAAAATTCGGTCAGCGGTGGCCGCTGCGGAAAGTTGGTGAGTAATGAAAATCACAGTTTTTCTTTTTGTACCTGTGGAGAGATTAGCCAGAATTTGTGTAGCAGTTTGATTATCTACACTGGAAAGGGCATCATCTAAAAGCAAAATTGGGGCATCAATTAGCATGGCTCTTGCTAAAGCTGTGCGTTGTCGTTGTCCACCTGAAAGAGTAATACCGCGCTCTCCGACGATGGTATCGTATTTTTTGGGAAATTTCTCGATTTCTGAATTAATTTGCGCCATTTTGCCCGCATAAATGACATTTTCTTCCGGGGCTAGGGGGTCGCCATAACGGATATTATTTTTGATGGTGGTACTGAATAAAAAGCTATCTTGAGGTACGTAAGCGATGGCTTTTCTTAAATCACTCACAGCGAGTTGAGTAATATCCCAGCCATCTAAAAATAATTGTCCGGGCTGAATATCTAATAATCTAGGGATAGCATTGGCTAAAGTTGATTTTCCGCAACCTACAGGACCGATAATGGCGACTATTTCCCCAGGGGCAATAGTAAAATTGAGATGATCTAAAGCTGGGGTATTAGCTCCAGGGTAAGTGTAATTAAAATTTACTGCTGTTAGTTCTCCTTGGATATTACTGATTTCAATATGTTGACTATTAGCTGTGTCTTGAATTTTCGGGGTTACACTGAGAATAGTCTCTAATCTGTCAATACTAACTTCACCTCGTTGATAAGCTGTAATGGTAAATCCTAATAAAGCCGTGGGGAAAACCAAACGCTCTACATAAATTAGTAGCGCTAGAAAATCCCCAATTGCTAGAGAACCAGTAGATATTCGTGCTGTACCTAACCAGATGATTATTAAAGAACTGAGACTAGCTAAACCACCAATGAGAGGAAATAGAGTGTTGCGAGTTTTAGCTAATTGCAGATTAGCAGTTAATAGCTGTTGATTTTCTCGATTAAAAGCCTGACGCTCATTTTTTTCTTGGGCGTAAATTTTAATCAGAGTAATACCGCTAATATCCTCCCGGACAAGTTCGCTGATATTTGCAAGTTTTTCCTGAACAGCGGTTTGTTCGTCACGCAGGCGATCGCTAAAAAAATGCACCACGAGAAACATGAGAGGATAAACTGCTAATGATGCCAATGTCAGGTCTACACTCAAGGATAACATGACTGGTAATGTTAGAGCGTAGGCGAACATAGTATTTGCCAAACTCAAAACAGCAAAGCCTAATAATCGTCGAATATTATCTACATCACTAGTAGCGCGACTAATTAAGTCCCCTGGGGTATTAAACGTAAAATAAGCAGGTTCTAATCGGAGTAAATGTGCAAAAATTCGCTGTTTGAGGTCAAATTCCACCTGTCTTCCCACACCAAATATCCAAATACGGGAAGCCATTCGTACTATCCACATAGCGGAACTCAGTAGAGAAATAATCACTACATAATGTATCACCTGGTGAAAACTCAAATTCGTTGAATTTGAAAGTGTATCTACTCCAGAACTAATTAACAAGGGAATATATACCCCCAGTGCATTGACGACTAATAAGGCGATAATACCTGATATAGTTTCCCGCCAATAGGGACGTAAATAATTAACGATTTTAGCAAGTCTGTGCGATTTGGCCATGCCAGCAATTGATGATTAATGATTAATCTGTTTCCACCTTCATCCCCTAACCCCAGTCATATTTTAAACATGATCACGGGCGACCACGCAAGAAAACATAAATTTGGTTGAGATAACTTTCCCATACTTGGGTAGTAAGTTGCAGAGTTTCTGCACTAGGAACAAAATCCTCCACCCGTAACCCACGGCTTCTGATTTCTTGGGGATTTTGGAGTAGATAGGAGGGAATGTTCCTATTCATACTATTAAAAGCTATAATAGGGGAATTGATCTCTTCCTGATGTAGGATGATATCTGGCTGAATATCTGAGATACTAGGACTAGTATTGACTGGAGCTAAGGCTACCAAAGCAGATGAAGAAGATTGGTAATTGAGATTAGTACCATCAACTGTAGCAATTGGTGATCTAACTAAGAAATAAGCGATCGCTGGTGTACTAGATAAAAGTAAAATACCTAAAGCCCATCCTAGTAAATAACCGCCCGGTTTGTCTATACCACCTCCTTTGATTTTTTGAGCAGCGAAACACAACATTAAAACCGAAGCCCCCAAGGGCTTGAGAGGAAAGGATATAACCCGCCACAAAGAAGATACTGCTAGTTCATTAGGATTAAAAAAAGCCAAAGCTAAAACAACAATTACCAGTCCTAAAATGAATCTACCGACAAAAGTTGCTGTGGGATAGAATCTTTGAAACAAGGAGTAGGCTACAACACCAATTAAGAGCCATAGCAAAACCCGGCTTAACAACTGAAACATAAGTTAACTCTCTAATTTTTTAGGGACGTAAGCCCATAGGCTACAGCAAGTGGATTAATTTTATCGTCAAGCTGACTTCAAAATACCCCATACCTGACACCCAAAGATTACCGTCGTAGTGATTTTAGTGCAATTTTTTGACACTGGGTGTATTATTACCAATTTTGCTGAAGGAATTTTGGGAAAAATATCCGTATATGAGGCTTGGATAGTGTTACTAATGTCTAGTGATAGTGTAAGTGAAAAATGTATTGTAGGACTTACGCAAGATTCATGGAATAACGAACCACTCCAGGCACAGAGGTCACGGAGAAATGAGGATTTGAGAGATATTTTGCGTAAGTCCTGTATTGATTTTTATAAACTTACTTAGTTGATAATATCTATCTAATTACATACAAATATAATCAGACCTTTGATGGAAGGTCTTAAACATAAAGATATCTAATATGAACGTATTAGAACAGAACAGCTAGAAACTAAAAATTCCACTTTACCAGGTTCTAATGTTGGGAATAATCAATTGAACTTAATCGCTTAATGGGTAGTTAATGACATCAAACAAGAAAGACTTTAAACCCAGAAACAAGCTAATAAATTGGAGAGAAAGAAATTATGACTCTTTTAAAAATCAAAGACTTTGATCCAAATTATCGTGATAGTTTTGAAGGTAAAGATATCAAAGGCATGGGTGTCTATGTTAGTGTAGATGAAAAGATTGGTACAGTCAGTGACATTTTAGTAGATGAAAAAGGACATTTTCGGTATTTTGTTGTTGATTTAGGCCTATGGATTTTCGGTAAAAAAGTTTTATTACCAGTTGGTCGTTCACGAATTGATCATACCTCTGAACGGATTTATACAGTAGCAATGACCAAGCAACAAGCGGAGAATTTACCTGAATTTAACGAACACAAAGAAATTGATTATAACTATGAAGAACAAGTAAGAGGAGTATATCGTTCAGAAGCATTCTTAGAAAGTTCTGGTGCTATGGATACAGCCTCCTCTAGAACTGCTGGAGCTACCATGGTAGCGCCTATAGCCTCACCTCAGAAGTCTGGTAATGGCAATGGCTATGACTATCAACAAGAACCGGCTTTATATGCCCTGAATGACCAAGATCATCAAACATTCAAACTATATCAAGAAAGATTAATTGCCAATAAAATCCGCACGAAGACGGGAGAAGTTATTGTTGGTAAACATACAGAAACAGAAAAAGCGCGGGTTTCTGTACCCATAGATAAAGAACGAGTTGTAATTGAAAAAATAACTCCTACAAATGCGGGAGAAGCAGTTACTTTAGGTGCTGATAGCTTTGGGACAACAGAAGTGACTCATATAAATGTTTATGAAGAAACTGCGGACATTCATAAAGAAGCCTTCTTACGTGAAGAAGTCAGAGTTGATAAAGTTGTAGATCACGAAACCATTGAAGCCGAAGAAACTCTGCGTCGAGAAGAATTAGATATTAACACCCAAGAACATCCGAATGTGGAAAGGAGATAAAACCCAGATTTCACATCATTTGATATCAATTAATTTTCATCATTTTCTATCAGGAGCAGATTATGAGTATGCAAAATAGAGCCAAGGCAACTGCTAAAAACATTGAAGGTAAGATTCAAGAAGCAGTAGGTGATGTAACTGGAGATCCAAAAACTCAAGCAGAAGGTAAAGAAAAACAAGCAGAGTCGAAAATTCGCCACACAGTTGAAGATGTAAAAGATGAAGCCAAAAAACTGATTGACTAGCATAAACAGGCAGGGCGGGGGTTTTCCCTGATTACCTGCCACTTATTCACTTTTTGAAAGGAGAAAAAAATGACTTTGATTTCTCATAAACGAGCGGTAGGAGTGTTTTCTAGTCACCAACAGGCAGAGAATGCTCTGAGTGAATTGCGAGATAACGGATTTGCTATGAATCAGGTATCTGTAATTGCCAAAGACAACGAAGAGTTGAGTCAGAGTTACCGGATTGGTGACACACGGATTAGAGACGTAACCGAAACCACTCATGTTGACGAAGGAGCGAAAACTGGATTGGAAGCAGGAGGAGTAGTTGGGGGACTAACCGGTTTGCTGGTGGGGTTAGGAACTCTAGCTATCCCTGGAGTCGGTCCAGTAATGTTAGCCGGGGCTGCGGCTACGGCGATCGCTACAACCCTAGCCGGTGGGGTAATTGGGGCGGCAGTTGGGGGGTTACTTGGTGGACTGGTGGGTTTAGGAATTCCTGAACACCGGGCCCAGGTCTATCACGATTATGTAGTCAATGGTAATTATTTGGTGATTGTAGATGGTACAGAGGCGGAAATCTTGCGGGCAGAAACGATTCTCAAGAGTAAAGGACTGCATGAATGGGAGGTTTACAATCCCCCAGCGACTAGTCGTTATACCGATACTGCTGTCTCTCGTTTCTAATGTACAGCTAAAGAATGTTTTTGAATTTCTCCACCGGAAAGAACCCAGTTTTAAGGGGTAATAACGGGACATTGACATACTCACCGACCTGAAGGTGCGATGATTCTTGACACTTCACTGGAACACGCCACAAGTGGTCTTATCGTCCCTCCATGTCCGTTTAAAGTCTCCCAATGCCATAAGGCGACTATAACCAAATTTTAACATAAAGCCGTCCTAAAAGCGATGCACTGAGCTTGCCGAAGTGGACGGGGCTTGTATCCCAGATTTTTGGTCAAGGATTTGAACCATGAAAAAAATCATGCCTTTAGTTCTCGGCAGCATTCTACTTCTGGGAACCGTTGCCTGCGACAATCAGGCTAAAACTAGCAGCAGTGCGCCCAATTCGACTGAGGAAACTGGTGAAGTTCCCACAGATAAAACAGTCGAAAGTAACCAAAAAGATGCAACTAGTAAAGTCCGTCGAGATCAACTTAATGCAGATATTCGCGCTCGTGAGGAACGTCATAACATTACTGGGAGAAGTGCAGACCGAGCTAATGCCGATCTTGCCAGTGAAGTGCGCTCTAAGTTGGAAGCCAATATTCCCTCTGGTCAATTAACAGTTACTTCTAAAAATGGGGAAGTTGTTGTAGCTGGAACTGTACAAACTCAAGAACAATTAAACAAAATCGATCCTCTTGCTAAGGAAATCAGAGGCGTTAAAAGTGTGAAAGTTGTCGTCAAAATTGCCCCGGCTGTGCAAAATTGACCATGATCAGGGCTTTAATAAATTAATTACCAACTAATTACCAATCTATAAATGAGGGAGCAAAATTAAATGAGATTACTTCAAGCATTTCACAAATTTTTTCTCACCATCACTTTAGTTTTATTTTTGGTAACTTCCACAGCTTTTGTTGCTGAGGATAGTTTGGCTACAACTTTGTTGACTCAACCAAATAGCCTAACTCAAATTGCCAGCATGAATCGAGTGGAAGCAACAACTAAGAATATTGAAGGTAAAATCCAGGAAGCTATTGGTAATGTTAGAGGAAACAAAAAAGATCAATTTATGGGAAAAGCAAAGCAAGCGGAAAGCAAGGTTCGTAATGCAGTTGAAGATATAAAAGATGAGATTTGGAAACAAAAGTCAAAGTCGGTGACAAAAGATATTGAAGCTAAAACTCAAAAGGCAATAGACAATAGTATTGTTAATCCTAATTACCTACCAGGGGGAAAAACTAAGGATACAAAAAGCGAATCTCGTAACCCCGCAGATAAAATGAAAGATCAAATCCGCGATACTTTTAAGTAGTTCTTGATTAATATCTATAGTTTGGGTTAACCTATGTTACCCAAAAAATTTGAGGATTTGTTTAGGATTTGGTTGGGTTGTCGCAGCACCCAGCCTCCAGTTATTTTTAACATTAATTGTTGAATCAAAAATTATCTTTTTAAAAACTTGAATATTATTCCGTCTGGGTTTAATTTAGAAGATTAATAATGGTTAGTTTATGACGCTAGAGAGTTTGAAAATCTTTTTTTTACCTGCCCCTTCCCCAGCAGGGAAGGAGTTAGAGGTTAGGCTTTTAGGGTTTTTATGTTGAACATAATACTTTTGATTACTCAGCAGCTATACGAGTTGCTTCTAGTAAGCGAGAAAAGTAGAAGCGTGTGCGAGTCATAGCCTGTCTTTGCACTGAAAAGCCATTTTTTTGGAGGATTTTGATCACATCAGCTTCACGGTGTAAATAGGCACGAGTGGCTTTACTCGGTCCAGGAAAGAAACTACCGATTTTTTTCAGGATAGTCAGAAAGCAGGTTTTGGGGGCGAAACTGAGAATAATTCTTGACTGTGCTAAAGAACACAGGTGAGAAATCATTTCATCCGCTTTGTCTTGGGGGTAATGAATCAGAACATCTAAACAGATGATGGTATGATAATTACCACTCAAAGATTCTAAATCCTGTACCGCAAAGCAGGGATTTATGGTATTGGAAAAAGCCTTTACAGCCCTATCTTGGGCTTCTGATACCATTTTAGCAGAAATATCACTGGCATAGACTTTAGCACCTTCCATAGCCAAGGGAATACTTAAACTACCTACACCACAGCCGGCATCACAAATTGATAATTCTGGTAAATTGTTGTCAGCTTTTAACCAGCCCATGACATTATCCACAGTTTGCTGATGTCCAGTGCGTATGTCTAGCTGGACTTTGTTGACTTCACCATCACCATAGATGCGTCGCCACCGATCAAAGCCTGTGGAGTTGAAATATTCGCGGACTATTGTTTTATCCTGGGCTGCGTTCATAAACTCAATTGTTAACGGTTCACAATTCTTAAAATTATCATTTGTCAGTGGATTCTCTGCTATAATGTTTCCACAAATGCAGTCGGGATGAATCGGGATTAAATTCTTAAAAAGCGACTAGCTAATTTAAGTAAATCAGCAATATCAACATCACCATCACCATCAATATCTAGAAATTTATTTAA
>Ga0315905_10002202_pt1 | contig 20542 bp, 21 predicted proteins | sample LakEriMetagenome_5_FD_203522 | JGI IMG/M metagenome (GOLD analysis project Ga0315905, IMG submission 203522) | Freshwater fungal communities from buoy surface, Lake Erie, Ohio, United States - Buoy 4 MA121 | ecosystem: Environmental > Aquatic > Freshwater > Lake | place: USA: Lake Erie, Ohio...
ACTCACCTGAAATGACAGTTCAGTTCAGTTCAGTTCAGTTCAGTTCAGGTCAAAAAAATTTGTACCTTGCCAGTAGTGCGCTCAGTTCAGTTCAGTTCAGGTCAAAAAAAAGGGGTCGCATTATTTGGACCCGCATAAACGCCCAAAAACGCTCAAAAAACGCCCCAAAACGCCCAAAACGCCCCAAAACGCCCCAAAAACGCCCCAAAACGCCCCAAAAACGCCCGTTTTTTGACCTGAAAACGCCCGTTTTTTTCAGGTTCAGTTCAGGTCAGTTTTTTCAGGTCAGGTCAGTTCAGGTCAAGTACCTGACGTTCAAGGTCAGTTCAGTTCAGGTGAATCTCACCTGTCGTCGGGACCCTGAAGTATTTCGACAATTATGCAGCACTGCAAAGTTCGAAAAGTACATGTACAGTACCAGTACCAAAAATATGCTTTTGCGATTTTTCGAAGTGCCGTGGACGGGAGAGTGCCGCGCCGTCAAACAACAGGGCATGATGCCAGCCTCGCGGCCGGCCAGCGCGGCTGCGGTTGCGGTATTGAACGGCGACTCACAAAAGCCGCAGACTGTGAAACCTGAGGTAGAGTCTGATTGTGACTCGGCGCATCATGCAGCGAACTTATTTGAAGCCTGTGTTGCTGTTGGAAATATGTGTGGCATGCGTTGACAAGAAGTAGTGTTTAACGCATGTTGAACACATATGCAGAATTTGTGCAGCGTCATCAAAAATGAGCAATACATGAGCCACGAAAATGTTGACATGCATTAATACAGAGGTTGACCTCTGTATTAATGCACATGCAACATGAAAAATACGGCAACATGAAAAATACGTGTTGATGATGATCCTTTTATTGTTCTTACAGAAATTTAGCACAACATACAGCACTTTTCCTCAGAGAGAGTTGTTTGTTGGTACTCAATTCAGTAACCTCTACATCTCAGTGGATACGCCAGCCAGAGCCGCGACATATGCATGATGTGTGTGTGCTTGTGTGTACATGCTGACGTTGAGACTACGGGCATCTGCAGGCTTGTAAGGAGGAAGTCAGACTTTTAAGTCAGGCTGGTACTACTGAGGAGGAAAACTGCATTCAAGACCTTATGCATCGCCAACGACAGCTGATTTCACAAGGAGGTGGCAGGCGCCGCCCTCAGTCTCCCGGAACGCTTGGCAGGGCACACACCTTAAGCCCTAGCACGCTGTACCGGCTCCCTGCAATGGCCAAGCCGAGGGCTTCGCAAATTCATCTTTTCACACCCAGTGAGCGCACTCGGAGGCGCAACCAGGAACCGCAGGAGGTATTTCGCGAGTCAAGCAAGGAGATGCGCCTCGTGCCGGTCCACCACCACAAGGCGCAAGTGCCACTGGAGGTGGTACAGCACCAGAAGCGCCTGTCAAGGTCCGGGGAAAATCTGATAGGAGAGCTTGCCACGTGGGACGGGCAGATGGACGATGGACTACTGGTGCGCTTTGTGCCCGCACGCGTCGCCTCGCTCTACACGGCAACAAATGCAATGGAGCCCAAGTTCCGGTCTGCCTTTCTAAAACGGTATGCCTTGATCATTGTCAAAAGTCAAAGCTCCATAGTGGCTTTGTATAGTAAACATACCAGGACGCTGACTTTTAAAGAATTTGAGGGCAGGCAAGAGCAACGAAAGCGAGCACTGCGTCCTGCCTTTGCCTGCCCTGTGCGGGAAGATGAAGATGGCAGCAAGACGACCTCTGTGAATGATGGCAGCACGACCACCTCTGTCAATCACGCTGCCTCTCTTTGGCTGCCAAGGGACTGTCTTCAAGACGTTCATTCCCTGCCCTGCAGTGCAGGAAGAGGAGGAGGAGGCGACAGGAAGAAGGACCGGACTGCCCAGGACCATGAGCAGCAGGAGCAGCAGCAGCAGGAGAGGAAGAGACTGCAGCGCAAACTGGCGCTGACGCCGGGGCTTACTCGACACAAGCAACAGGTGGCGCGTGCCAAGGAGGTGGGCGACAGTGTGCCGCCAGAAGCAACTACTGCTTTGATCCAAGATCTCCAGGACGTTGTGCTCAGTCATCTCCAGCAGCTCGAGGAGGAAAAAGAGCTGAGCGCGCGCACGCAGGCTGAGATAGAAGCCCTCTTCACCCTCAAGTTCCGCCATGCAGCGCGACCGCCTCCTCCACTTGTGCGCCGGCCTCAAGCGCCCTCCGACACAGACGCGGCCATCGAGGTGCACGGGGTTGGACTCAAGGTGCGGCTGGCAAGAAAGATGCTGAGACTTGAAGAGCAACAGGCCCGAGCGCAGGAGGAGGAGGCGGTCGAGGCGCGCAACGGCGGCACGCCACCCTCGCTCGCCGCTCGGAAAGGCAGCTTCTTGTCGATTGATACGTCTTTTCAGCACCAGCAGCCAGAGCTTAAGGCAGCGCCCACGCACCACCAGGCGGCACCCACGCGCCACAACGCGGCAAGCTCAAACCAACGCGCCCTCCTTGCTGTGGAATCCGTCGTGACCTTGCTCGAGGGTATGAACATCATAGCAGGACCCGAGCGGGGCCGCAAAGCTCAAGAGCAAGGAGTATGCCACACGCTTCCTGAAGAGCAAGAAGTATGCCACACGCTTCCTGAAACCCCTCCTCCGCCTTCATTCAAGGTCGAGGCCACGGGCAAGACGAGCGAGAGGGCGGAAATGCTCGTGCTCCACACCACGGCCCTTGACGCCATCTGCAGCGCCGTCTCAAAGCTGGAGACCCTCGCCCTTGAGCTCGGGGAGAGACGGAGGGAGAGCGAGAGCGAGAGCGAGAGGGATTGGTTGCCCGGTGCCTCGCAGGCTTGGTCGGCTCCCTGGTATCAACTAGGGCGCTGGCATCAACTACGAACTGGGCTGTTGGAGCAGATGCGACAAGTGGAGGGCGACATTCGAGAAATGCGCGCGATAGCACTCAGCTTCCGTCAACTCCCCCAGCAGATGCACTCCATGCCGTCCCAGGAGAAGAGGGTAGCGGCTGGAGGCTTTCAACGAATAAGCAGAGGTAGAGTGGTGGCAATACTGGGAGAGATGGTGCTGGGCCGAGAACGCTTTGTCGTAAACCGCCTCCAGCCCCATAGGTGGATGCTAGCGCGCCTTAGTCAAACCCAGTTCGTCGCGTTTCTGAAGCGCTTGGCGGTTGAGACTTACCTCCATCCCCCCGACAATGAAGCTGTTGATGACGTGGTTAGGGTCACACAACAACGAGCAGAACCAAACATCGGATCCAAGCTCAAAGGCATCACTCTCGGCAGAGGGCGTGCGTTGACGGGGGAGCAGGTAGCTTCGGCAGAAGACGTAGCCGAGCTGCGGAGCATTTTCAAGACCGCTGATCCAGTCACGGGGGCGGTGGGAGTTAAGACAAAAGCCCATTGCGCGCTGCCGCAGCTGCAGTCCGCCCTCTTTATGCATGGCCTCGCGTACAAGGCGCACAAATTCTCAAAAGTTCTTTCTGTAGTCATGTTGTACAGTAAATGTGCTAGGACACTGACTTTTGAAAATGTTTGACCAGGCGGTTTCTGTGCTCATGGACCGTGCGCGCGCCAAGGCCCAGGACGGCATAATTCTTGCTGAGACTTTTGGTGAGATTCTACGGGGCTTCAAAGGTGAGCAATGGTTCGAGGTCCAGCCACCTTCTGGATTGGCGAACAGCATTCACGTCCTCGTGATCCATGGGGGTGTCGCAAGCACTGTGCTGCCCGTGCTCCACTGCCTGGGAGAGAGGTCCACAAGTTGGAGAAAGTCAGTGTCGCTCCTTCTAAACTAAACTAGACTAAACGTGCTGCTGCACTGCCTGGGAGAGAGGTGTACAATTTGGTGGTCGAGAACTTGGAGCAAGTCTGTGTACTGTGCACACATCCTAGGGCACAGTCTGTGTACTGTGCACACATCCTAGGGTGTACTGTACACACATCCTAGGGCACAGTCTGTGCGAGAGAGGTGCACAAAGTCTGGTGCACAAAGTCTCCAAGGTGACCGTACAGTGCCTTTACAGAAGAAGCATACTATGGCACAGACATAGCTGGCATGATGCGCAGAGTCTTTGCATCTGGCATGTTGCGCAGAGTCTTTCCGCGCCTTGCACACTGTGCCATGCAGCTGGGCGGGCTTGTGCGGTTTGAGCACATATCCCTCGTGGATGAGGGCGCATTGGCTGGCGAACGGGAGGGCTTGCACCGGATGACGACGCAAGCTTGCCTTGACTATGCCTCTCAGTGTGCTTCGTCGTCGGCCCATGTGTGGTTTCAGTTCGTCATGGCAATGACGAAAAACATTCTCAAGAGTACTGCATATAGTGACTTTTAGAGTGAATATCTAGGGCCCTGACATTTTCAGAATTTTGGCCAGGATGAATCTGTGGCGGCGTGGATGCTTCCCGCAAGCGTCGCGCTCCCCTCGTTTGAGAACCTCGTGCGTCTTGCCGAACAGCTAGAAGAGCAGTCAGAGGACGCGGCAGACAGGCATGCGCACTCGTTTGCAAGAGTCCTGAAGCCAATAGCAAGAGGCCTCAAGGCAATATATACGTTGAGGCAAGCCAGCAACTCATACCACCTCTCGTCGGACAAGCGCCAGGCACGAGCTGCCAAGCGACTCACGGCACACATGCGTGCCTTTGTCTACGAGCCCAAATCTCCCTCTAGCTCACACGGTTTAGGGTTTAGGGTTTAGGGTTTAGGGTTTAGGGTTTCCAAGTCTACCTTGAGCTTGCACCACCCCCCGTCCGTACACCCCCCTGTCCATTTCCCACAACGATGTAGCACTTGCTGGTGTGACATGCTGGAGTGACGGCTGACATGCGAGCGAGGCCTCACATGCTCGTGTCGCCTCACATGCTCGGGTCATGCCAGCGGCCAGCACACAAGCAAGCAGCAGGAGCGAGGAAGGCGCGCTGCGGCAGGCGCTGCAGGAGTTCCTGGAGCCAAGCAATATCTTGACATGTCTGAATCAGGCTGCCGTCTCTTGGCCCATCTTCGTCATCCTGGTTTTTTACTTTATGCGTTAGGTGTTAGGCATTAGGCGTTGGCGGTTAGGGCACTGTTTGTGCAACGTGTGCTTTTGTGTGCTTTGTGTGCGCGCACGCTGGTGCGCATGGGAGGGCGGTGCTGGTTGACCATCGATCCTCTATGGTTGACAATCTATCCTCTGTCCTTGTGTCGCTGAGAAGCTGGTGCCACAAGCCCATGCAAAAGACTGCAGAAAAACAAAATGCTGACAAGGCTCGTGACGGCAGCTCAAGGACCTCTTTGACCACCACGATGATAATGCAAGACTAGAAGGGCGTCTGGCTTGTGTGGAGCAAGGCAACATCCTTCGATACAAGATCTCCCCCATCACCCAGTACGAAGCAACGTACCAAGCAGACGCAGGAGCAATAGCGAGAACCGAATCCGACAAGTCGCCAAACACAAAGCCGCGTCCTTCGACACCCATAACCATCCCAGAGAAAGCAGAAAGCTCTGGACCTTTAGCTCGCACGCCTAGTGTTGAGCAGCTTAAAAGACTTCGAAGTTTCGCCTCCGCCGCCGCCGTCTCGCCCAAGCAGTCGGTAAAAGAAGAGGAGGAAGAGCGTCTGAAACAGTTGGAGTCCCGCATACAGACGGCCGGTGTTGGCTCAGATGCGTTCGGGGTTCGTGAGTTCCTGACGTCTGTCCTCCACCGCAACGTGTTTGAGCTCTTCTTCTCGCTCATCTCATCGACGATAGGCAAGTGTAGCTACCTGTCTGAGAGACTCGCCCATCAACGCCGCACCCGACAGCTGCTCCATAACGTTCATGAGGAGAGAGAGAGGAGAGAGAGAGAGAAAGGAGAGAGAGAGAGAGAAGAGGAGAGAGAGAGCACTTGGACTTCGGAGCATCCTCTAGCCCCGGAGCATATATTCGAGTACAGCGGGCAGGAAGCGGTGGTGAAGATGATTCGGCATTACCTGGCCAGCCCTGGTGAGATGCCCAGCGACACAAAGCCTGAAGTCAAGAGAAAGCTACAAGAGTTCACTGAGAAGGTCACAAAGGCATACACTCTCTGTGTGGCCAAGAACCCTGGGCAGTCTTACTGGGAGATGCGGATGCCGCCAAGAGGTGATCTCGTCAAGTTCCGCGTCATTCTGGACCCGAGGATTGCTCGAGATGAAATGACGCAACAGTACGGACAAATTCTAAAAGATTGCATGGACATCATGGAAAATGATTGGATTACGCTCACCGTCTCAGAGAGGCTGGCTGTGGTCCAGACTCTCAAATCCATGGGCGGCGCTGGCGAGATGATTCTCAAGGCTACGTACTGTCCTAGCCCTTTGCACAACTTCCCTTGCCTCCTCGTCGCCGCTCCAGGCAGCGGCAGGAGCACAACAATCGTAAAGGCGCTGGAAGAAGCTAAGCGCTTGCCCCCAGGCGCCTCTCAAGACGAGGGCCAAATGCAGCAGCTCGTCTTCGACGGGATCGTAGCAGGCGCCACCTTTCTGCGCTTTGTTGGCTGCAGCACCTGTTCAAACGACGGGCAAAGCTTGCTCCGCTCCCTAGTCATCGAAATGCGCTCAGTGCTCCAGCCCGACAGCTGCTTGGCTCACACGATACCCTCGAATCAAGAGGAGCTGGTTCAAGAGGTCTTGCACTGTCTGCGCCTGGCCACCGTCGAGTGCCCCATCATCGTGGTGATAGATGGCCTTGAGAAGCTTCCAGAGGCCGATCCTATTCGCCAGTTGCTGTGGATGCCGCATCAGGTGTCCTTGTACTCGAGGTTGATCATTGGTGTGTCCCCTGCGTTTTGCTCTTCGCGGATCCTCTCGCTTTTCCTTCCGGTCAACGTGCTGCATCTTGAGGACTGTACCGACTTCGAAATGCAACACTTCATCCTGGGGTGCCATGGCCTTTCTGCGGCCCACAAGAAGGCAATCGGAGAATTTGCAGAGAGAATGCCTACGAACCACCTGACCCTCATTTCAATCCTTTGCCAGCACCTTATCCATCTTTCGCATGCATCTCAAGGCGACTCAGGCGCCTCTCGGGCACAGACCAGTCTACGGGAGGACGTGCATGGTAGCAGGAAGCAACCAGGGGACGTGCATGGTATCGTGAAGCAAATGCAAGAGCATCACCGGGTTATTCTTGGTGATCCTGTCGCACCGCTGCCTCTTCGCATCGGCCACGACGGTGTCATTGCTTTGAATGAAGAGGCTCTGAGCGCTGGAGCGCAGCAGATGCTTTGCATGCTGGCTATGTCTAGACACGGCTTTAGCCATGCAGTTTTGCGCCAAGCATGCGCACTCCTCACCGAGATCACCGACGACGTAGATGAGGGCAGCGCTCATGCACCGCTGTGGGAGCGGAGCGGGGTGCCATGGGACGTGACATTCGACATGGAAATGCAGCACATTCGTTTTTTTACTTGTCCCGTTGTGCACGGGCGGAGCATAGTGCTAACGCTTGCAGACCCTATCCTGCTTCGCGCAGTCTGCGCCACAAATTTTTTCGCGGAGTCGCAGCAGCATGTGTGCTGCGCGCTAATCTCAGTGCTCTCCAACGAGGAATCTATGGGTGTTCCCAAGTACCAGATTCTCGCTGAGCTCCCGCACCTCCAGATGCGCATGGCGATCTTGACGTCGCAGCTGCCAGAGCATGGCCCGGCATCGCTGAGAGAGACGCTATGCTCTTCGTCATTTCTCAAGGGCAAGATTGAAGCCGGGCTGTGGGAGGACTGTCTCAAGGATTTTCGAAGTGCGCTGCGCATGTTTGAGAGCACGAGGTTTGAGAGCGACACGAGCAACTCAAAGCTGCTTGAGATGCATGTGGTGCGCATAGTGACAGATCTCACGAGCATAAGTCACTTGCTCGTCAAACCCTTTCATGCACCCACCATTTGCCAGTTGCCCAGCTTGAATTCGGAGCGGGATGGGAGAGCTTCTACCACCCCGACACCGCCATCCCAAGATGTGCGCTTGGACGCGGTGAGAACAGGAGATCGCAGGCTGGCCTACGCCCCTGATGCCCAAGGGCTCGGGTGGGCAAAAACATCCTCCTCATCAACAGCCCTGCACAGTAGTAAGGTCGTTGACAGCCATGACCTCCCGCGTGATCTGCATCCCTACTTTACCCAAGTCGACAATCAGAACGGGACCCTCATCACCTGTACGGCACTGGTGCCAATTTGCGACACCGTCACGTGCTGCTCTGTGTCCTCCAGCAACGCCGCTCGGGTGGCACTTGGCTTGGAAGACGGCCACGTTGTGCTGTGGGATGCGGCTCTGAATGAATGGCAGGATAGGTGGAAAGGACACCAAGCCCCCATCCGAGCCATCTCGTTTGTGCCTCAGTCTGTGGAGACCAGCGGCAGCGGCAAGAGTGGCAAATGCAGAGGAGAAGCCCACGTCACCAGCATCCTCCTCACGTGCACCACCGCAGAGGTCGCTGGGTGGACGCACGCAGTGGGACATGGCGTTGGCTGCACCGGGCAGCTGCTCTTCCGATACAACGTTGCATGCGACACGACTACAGTTGCTGACATGACGCTCAAATGCAGCAGCGAGTCCGAGAAGGAGTATTACGAAACAATGGCCCGGTGTACCAAGTGCAGTCTCCTCCACCGCATTCTTGCTCCAGGCAGCCATGCCAAGAGCATCATTCAGTGGGCCGCAGCCCCAACCAGGACAGCTACAGGGCGTGCCGCTGAGGCAGGCTCGGGCGGCGACACTGGAGCAAAACATGCCAACGCCTCTCAACATGTTGACGCCTCCGCACCTGTCACGCCAGAGAGCACCCCGCAGGCAAGTCCTAGCCAGGACCGCATCACATGCTTAGCAGCGTCCAACGTCTCGGGCCAGGCGTATCCTCCAGGTGCTGGCACAGGAAGCGGGCATGCAGCACGAGAACCATCTTGCCTTGTTGCATTTGGCACAGAAAATGGCACGATCCGCGTCATGACGTACCTCGATAGGACGCTTGCCCCTCCACATACCTCTGAGGGCTTGCGCGTGCCCCCGGTCACTCAGGCAGGCCTTCTCTTGCAGCATCCCCTCATCAAGGCCCACACAGCCCGAGTGAATCATCTGACTTTCAGGCGTGGGGCTGCCGCTGACGGCAGGCAGCGGGAGGAGTTCTTTGCCTCGAGGGAGGAGTTCTTTGCCTCGGCTAGCTCTGATGGCACCATGCGCGTTTGGAGGTGCCAGCTGCGTACCTCCGCTGACACCGCTGCCGCCCCGCCTCCTTCTGCTGAGTGCATCTACCTCTTGACTTGTACTCAAGAGATGAGAGAGGTGCTGTGGTGCGCGCTCGACAAGACGGTCATCTACGCTTCCGGACGGGGCTTCATGCACGAATGGTCGTTTGCGTCTAATGAAGCGCCTAATGATGCGCAGCCTTGGCCTGCGTGTCTGCAAGGAGCTGCAAGCCTCCGTGCGTGGTCGCGCGTGGACATGACGCCTGACCCAGGCGGTACCGATGTGCGCAACTTGACCATCGAAAAGTGCTGTCTCATGAGAAGCAGAGCCCCTCCGCACGCCGCGACAGAGCAAGACAACGCTACCGAGTCGGTCAAGTATGAGGCGCCTGTGGTCCTGGCCTTTAGCGAGCTCATTGTGGTAAGCTGGGACGCAGAGTCAGGGCAATCAGAACAGCTGCAGGTCAGCTCCAAGTTCGTTGACGCCGCTAGCTCCGAAGACACCACGTTGTCCGTCTCCATCTTCGACGGGCTCATGCGCGTATGGCAGAAGCAAGCGGGTGCGCCCGGGCTGCTCCGAACGAGCAGTGATGACTCGGCCACATCAGACCACGTACAGCATCATGTGCGCCCTGCTTCAAAGCAGGGCATACATGCTTTTTTGGACAAGACCATGAAAGCACACATTCTCAAAAGTTCTCGATATAGTAACTTTATATAGTAAATATACCAAGGCGCTGACTTTCCAGAAATTGTGTCAGGCTGTGTCAGCCCGAAAGGCGCTCGCGCAGCAAGCGACGCAGCAGGCAGATGGAGGGCAGGTGCGCCCAGGGCTCCTGGTTGCCAAGTACTCACACAACGGGGCCGTGACCTCGGTGAGCATTAACAGCACTGGCTCGCTAGTGGTATCGGTCGGTGATGGAGAGGCCCGCTTCTGGGAGTCGCAACCTGCGCGCACCCACCAACCTGGCATAACTGCCCGCATCGCCACATTCAAGGGCACATTCGAAAGAGTGTCAGAGGCGGACGGGCCGCCGAAGCCCTTGTCAGGTCCCAACTTTTTCCTCTCCTCTGAGTATGGTGAGGTGAAAAAGGCCCTCTTCTTTCCTGTGCTCCCGCCGCAGCACTCTCTCAAGGATCTGGAGGAGCATCTGGTGGTGGTGGTGTGGAGTTCAAACGAGCTGCACTTGTTCAACGTGTCGGACCTCACGAGCCCACTCATCGCAATCCACAAGGCTTTGAGCGACGTACGAGCTTGCAAGGTCTTTGGCGATGGCAATGTGGCAGTGGGTTGTGGAGATGGCTCCCTCAGGCTGTGGAGCATGAGCCTGGCCAAGCTGAAAGAGCATGTCAAGCCACCCGACCGCAATGTGACTTCTCCTGACGGCGATGCAGGTGAGCACGAGGAGAGCATGGCGGCAAAGCTCTTCCGGGCCGCAGACAGCGACCAAAGTGGCTTTCTTGACAGCGAGGAACTGGCTGTGATCCTGCGCGACCTTGCAGCCAACGCTGGCAACCATCTCTCTGCCCTTCAGGTGTCCATTGAAGTACAGTCGTGCATGGGCGAGTATGCTGGGGCGAATGGAGTTGTGAGCCTCGAAAGCTTTCAACGATACACGGCAAGCAGCAAGCTCTTCAGCCTCCAGATGTCCAAGGCCAACATGCTACTGCTCCAGTCTGTTGCGGCCGCCATGGCCGCGCGTCGCTCCCTGGCAAGTCGGATGGAGACCTGGCAGCTGCTGGAAGCGTCCCACCAAGGCGCTGTTCTCGACATGGCATGCTGCCCACGAGGCGAATTCCTGGCGTCGGGTTCGGTGGACCACACTGTATGCGTGTGGAGGCTCAAGAGACTGTACGAGGACGTACATGCCGCCCGCGGTGGTCCTCGCTTGTTGCAGGGCCACAAAGTGAAGGCCTGGTCAGGACAACATGGGTCCTACGTCCAGGTGCGTGTAGCACATGTGTGTTGCTCTGTCTGTGTTTGTGTGTGTGTGCGAGTGCGCTTGAGCTAGCGCGGGCGCGTCGTTCGTGTTTACTTGTGTAGGTGTGCGTCGTCTCTCTCTCTCTGTCTGTGCGATTGACGCAAGTGGTGCGGCCGTGGCACAGGCAGTGGATTTTTCAGGAGGCTCACCCGGGTGGTGGAGCGGAAAGGGAAGCTTGTTGGCCTCGGTGGGAGGGGATCGAATCTGCCGCATCTGGGACGTCGAGACCGCTACCACGCTGCGCCTCCTCAAGAGTACAGGCGCCCTCATCACAGTGCAATTCAGCCCCTGTGGCAATTTTGTTGCGGCGGGCGGGCTGCGGGGGGCGCTGGGCCTGTGGGACGTGAAGAATGGCAAAATACTCGCTGGTCGCCCCCACCCCGTGCTGCTGAACTCGGAAGCGTCCGTCTCTAGCATCTCTTGGACTCCCAACTCCCGCTCCCTTGTTGTGTGCTGCAGCGATGGCATTTGCTGGAGTTGGGACGTGGTTGTCGGTCGATTGCTGGCCGCTCGCTCCATGACCACGCGCAATCAAAGTCACCAAGAGGTCACCACCTGCTCGGGCGTCTTCTTCCCGCCTACTGAGGCATCCTCGTCAATCGCGCGGTGTCCCATGCAACCTTCAAGTATCAATTCAAATTCCAGTGTGAAAACCCCTCCCGCGCGCTTCCTTACGGGGCAACGGGCTATAGAGACACGGGCTGTAGAGAGCAGGACTCCGAGGTCCCAAGCCTGCCCCCTTGCCTCGCCCATCGTGGTGTGCGCTGACAATAAGGGGCGTGTGCACATGCTGCTGGCGGAGGGGCTGGAGGCCAATCCGTCTGCTTTCTCTTTCGCATCCGGTGCGCACAAGCACTTCCAACCCCACCACCCCTCCCATCTGGTGCAGACCCTCGATGACTCTACACAGACGCAAGCCCTGATACGGATGATCAAAGACGTTGACCAGGCCTCCTTCTTGAACCAGGTCACCCCACACCTTGAACAACAACAACAATAAAAGAAAGATGAAATCATTCAATCAAACACTGCAAAATAATCACAACAACACCAACAAGAAGAGGAAGAAAAAGAAAGACAAAGCCAGGGGATGCAACTGACAAAGCCAGTGTCAGGTGATGCAACGCCATCGCCGCATTCGGGAGGCAATGGTCAAAATGGGAGCCTCGACCAGAGTGCGCGGCGTTGCCTTTGCGCGCGGGCAAGAGCGGCAAAAGACAAAGCTCGACCGGGACCAGGTGCTCTGACACTACACACACATACACACTACTCTTTACTGCACACTCAACACGGCGCAAAGCTCCACGGCGCCCAGGTCCTCAGGAGACAGAGACGTCTCTGACAGTCTCCTCGCTCCAGCCTTATCACTTCCTTTCGCGCGTGCTCGTGTACCCCTGTCAACTGTGGCCCCTGGCTTGGATGGCTGCGAAGAAGCAGCCGAGTGTGTGCCATGTGCACATGTGTAGTTGGTGCGTGCACATGTGTAGTTGGTGCGTGCCATGTGCACATGTGTAGTTGGTGCGTGCCATGTGGGCGCCTCTGTGCCGACCAAGAACAGGTCTCGCATGTCTCGCGTCTAGTTACACTATCACTTTACCAGAAGAAGAGAGAAATGTAGGTGTGTATAAATAGGCTACCCCCTTTGACCTTTGTTGCCTACGACCCCTGTGTTGCTTTCTACATGGGGGCCAGCCCATGTGCCAGCCCCGCCAGAAAGTACTGCGAGAGAGGCGTAGTTTATTAGTAGTTCCCTCTCCGCGCAGGCGCCCTGGGTGTGCGCTCTGCTGCCTGTAGGTGCGCCTGTCTTCCTGTTACCAATGTTATCGTTGTTATTATTTGTATTATTACTTTGTTTGTATTATTACGGTTATTGCAGAGAACTTTTAGTTTTTGGTGAGTGGATGTGGTGGGCTCCAAAGACAACGAGGCACGTGAGGTCTACGATGACCATGGTAGACCTCACGCATTCCAACATGGCAGCGGGGAGTAGCGGAGCAAACCCTCATGGATCAACTCACAAAGCGGGCCGACCAAGTTTGCGTTCAAGGCTGGCTTTCTAAATTGAACAGCAGTGGCTCCCCCTCTGACCCTGGTACGCCCTAAACCCTAAACCCTGGTACGCCCTAAACGGAAGCAAAACGAGCCTAAACGGAAGCAAAAGGAGCCTAAACGGAAGCAAAACGAGCCTCCTTGTACGCGCTAACCTGCAGGCAAACTAACAGAATGCCTAAGTGAATGCCTAAGTACATGTGGGGAAGTAGGAGACTGGCGGGAGCGCCTCTGCTTCTGTATTGACGGCGCTATGTCCTACGTGAGCGAGAAGGAGGCAGGGAAGGTGGTGCCCAACTCCGTCACCCTCACTCATAAGTACTAATGCCTAGTCAAGTTGCTCCGTCTCCCTAACCCCTAACCTCTTCACCCAAAACCCTAAATCGCGCTCCCCTCTCCTGGCCACTTGTGATGAACGCAAGTGCTCTCCGCTCATTCTCCTCCTCCGTTCCTTACTTGCGTCTCGTTAGCAGTTCCTGCTCACCCCCACTTTCCCTTATTGCTCCCTTTTTCACTGTTTCTTGCGCTCCCGCAGGAGCGCATGAGGTAGAGGCTGAGAGGCAGAGGCTGAGCCTCTGCCTCCCATGCTGGGCACACCGTGTTCTCGGGTTTATGACAAATGACCAACGGTTGACACTTCTGTACGTATCAACTCACCACTGATTCACACTTGTGTGTGTTCGAGTGTATGGCCACTGACCCAACGGTTGACACTAGTGTGTGCATGACAAATGACCAACGGTTCTGTGTCAAGGTGAACAAAGTGGCGGATTTGAAGGACATCGAGAGGGCAGAGCTGGCGGGGTATCCCGAGTCCTCCCATCCCCACGCCTTCGTCCTTACCTTTTTCGACAAGAGCTCCATCACCTTCGCGGCGCACTCTCTCGGTGCCCTCACCTCGTGACTCGGCCGCCCTACTTTCTGCCCTTGCCTTTAGCCGCCCTTGCCCGTCCTCATTCTACCTACACCCTACCCCAACACCCCACACCCTACACACACCTTACACCTACGCTTCATGCGCTCTCCCTCTCCTCTCACAGTGCTTCTTTCACTGTCCTTCTTCTTGCGCCCCCTCCTTACGTGGTTGGTGTGTCAAAGAGAGGATGCTGACGTCCTAGTTGTGTCGAACAGAGGAGCGCAGCAGATGGATGGCCCAAATAGTGCGTGTGCTGGAAGCGATCTACAAGGTTGCACCTCTCCCTCCCCTCCCTCCCCTCCCTCCCCTTTCTTTCTCTATCTCTCACAGGCACGCGCACACGAGATGAATCAGATGATGGACGTGCACACGAGAAGATGCGATCTTGCTGCACACCTCATGACACCTCAACACCTCCTGCATGCACACGAGAGATGCAGAGACGCACGTCACAAACATGGCGTGTAACACGCTGCCATCAGCATGGCATGTGCCGCGCGTGACATCAACACGCGTAGGTGCACACGACGAGGTGAGCACGAGTAGGTCTACAAGCTGCACGCCAACGCAACGCATGCGCGGGCGTAGGTATACAATGACCATACAAGATACACGGCACCACAAAGACCACACAAGATACACGGCACCCCGCTCAACATTGCTGGCCCTTGCGTGTCGGAACTGCTCTCAGCAACTCAAGGGGAGTAGATAGTATACTTTTACGTATTGGCGGCGGCGAAGCGGCGGAATGGGATGTGCGCCACTCCCTTTCAGCCCCAACCCCCGCGTCAGCCCCCGCGGTTTAGGGGACCGCGGGGGCATTTCTTCGCCCGAAAAACAGCATTTTTTTAAAAAGAGGAATCTGGGTTAATGGGGGGGCTAGACATATACGATGTTGATATAAGCAGCAAGTCTGCCTCACATGCCTGTGAGGCAGGGGCGCGCAACCCTGCTTGTCTCTGCCTCAAAGCGCGCTAAGGGCAAACGTCCATGTCCCTGTGTGTGTTGATCGTCACGTGAGCAGGAATCTGTCAGTGCAGCTCACAAGCTTAGCCGCCAAGACACACGAGAGAGAGCCCTGGAGGCAACGCAAGCAGTGAGCTAGAGAGTTGTCAAGAGTATCTTTCAAGCTCTTTCATCTTTGAGTGACCCAGGCCCATTGCGTCCATTTGCGCGAGCACCTGCACCCTCCTCTTCACCATTGTCGCCCGGCAGGCGGCCCCTGCACATCCCCGGCCAAGAGAGAGAGAAGTTTATTGACAATCAAAGGTCATCGATGGCCCGGATTCGTTCCGGAGGGTACTACCACAGCGGGTGTCAAGTTGGTCGCACTCGCCGAGGCAAAACGCGGCGTTTGTGCCCCGCGAAAGAAAGAGGAGGGCGTGGCCCTGCACCTTTTCAGTTGCCAACCAAGCCGCCGCAGCTCATTCCACCGAGGGCGTGTCCGAGGAGGGATGCTTGAGCCAGCTCCGCGGCGCGGGCCTGTGGAGAATCTGCTGGTAGTATCTGGATCAAGTTTCATGTGGTTTATTCGTCAACTAGCAGTATATATGTCCAACGCACGACGAGGTGGCGAGAGGTGCAAGATGGTGGTAGGGCATGGCGTAGACACCAGGAAAGGAGAGAGAAAGAGACTGGCCGCATGAGTAAATGAGAGGTGCAGACATTTTGCTCGTCTTTGCTCGAGCATGCCGCCTCAGCACACGGCACACTGCCTTTGTCACATCCTCCCACACCAACGCACCACAGCTCACGCCATCAGCGAGCACACGAGCATCCGAAAACACAGCCGTTATGCACACTTGAAACACGCCCACACCTCACATACTCTTCAACACCAGGAAGGAGGGCACAGGAGCAAAGAGGCGCAAAGGCAGAAGGCAGAGCGAGAATATCACACCCCAGCGCCACCTTGAATAATATCCTGGCCCTCGGCGCCGCGCCAAGGTCGATGGACCACAGTCAAGGCTGCTGCCGTCGCCGCCCCTGTGTTGCGGGCATGGGCACGCGGAGCTGGAGGTCGGCAGCGCTCTCTCGCCACCTCCAGCTCTCGCCACCTCCAGCTCTCTCGCCGCAAATCAAGACCGCGGGGTTGATTAAAGACGCGTCCCATCATTTCAGCACTGAGAACCCGCCCGTCATTAAGCCCTTGCCGTTGACCTGCCGCACGTCCGACTGAGCCGCACAAAGATGACACACACACGCATGGCGGCAGAAGGGCGGGCGGAGAAGCAAGTGCTGTCCTCTGCTCTGTGGGCGCGGCAGTCGGTCGGTGCGCTCCAGAACGTTGATGTGCGCTTGTGTGCGCTTGTCGTCTGTCTCATCTGGGGACCCGCAAGCTGTGCCACGTCCTGTCGCCTCTGCTTCACCTCTGTCACGGTGCTGTCACATCATCTCGTCTGCTATCACATCATCAAGTCTGTGCTCGTGCATGTTGCCACACATTACAGGTCACGTCCTGTGCCTGTCGTTGCATCTGCCTCCTCCTCCTCCTCCTCCTCCTTCCATGAGGAGGAGGATGAGGACACACATTACAGGTCACGTTCAGTGTCTGTGGTTGCGTGAGGCTGTCTGCTTTGTACTGGCGTCGGGGATGATTGGGGAGGCAGGTAACCTCGCGTGGGCAAAGGGATGGGCGGGAGCGTCGAGAAGAGCGATCAGAGGCATGCTAAGAAGGGCGATAGCGACGACGCGAGGCATCAATAGATAGCGACGACGCGAGGCATCAATACGGGCGATAGCGACCGTCGCCATTGTCACGCAGCTGATTGTAGTTGTGCCCACCGTACCCCGTCTGCCCATGTCCCGGGCCCACACCGCCTTGCCCTCCTCCCTGACCCCAGCCGCCTGCGCCTCCAGAGCCGGGTGACTGAGCACTGGAGCCGCCGTATCCGCCGCCGCCTGCCGTGGCAAGGAGGTTGAGCAGTGGTGCCATTCGCTGCAAAATTTCCGCGCCTTCGCGCGGCATACCATCAAAACCCCCGTAACCGCCCCCACCCGACCAGTGTTCCGAAGAGCGAGGGGCGTAGTCATACGGCATGGGCATCATGCCTGCACCAGCCATCATTCCTCCTCCCCACCCCATGCCCCCGTCGTCATATGACGAGCGCTCGTAGGAGGCGCGGCCGCGGGGCAGGATCTCCCGGCCATAGTCATCGCCGCGGGAGCCCCGTTCCGCACCACCCCGGGGCAGGCCGCGCGCCGGCGCAGCACTGCCGTCGTCCGGCCTTGCCTCTGCAACCTTGACCTCCCCTATGGCATGGCCCTTAATCTCGCGCGGCGCATTTGCGACAGCTGTTAACATGTGTTTAGTGTGTGTTAACATGTGTTTAGCGTGTAACACGCTCTAAACACATGTGAACACGCTCTAGACACATGTGAACACACACTAAACGCAAGTTACATGTTAACACACACTAAACGCAAGTTAACACTGACCCCGATGGACAGCGAGGGTCTCCTGAAAGGTGATGTAGCAAAAGCCCCGCTTGCTTCCCGACCGCACGTCCCGTGGAAAGTAGATGTCAGTGATCTCGCCACCGTGCTTGCGAAAGTGCTCTGACACGTCGTCGGACGAGAGCTCCGACGAGATCCCGCCGACAAAGATGCGGTTGTTCTGGGCGGTGCTCGAGGAACGCCCGGACCCCCCTCCGCCACCACCACCATACGCGCTGCCACCGAAGTCGTGCCTGCGCGGCGGGCTGCGGGAGCGCTGCGTCTGGACGTAGCCGCCCACCCACCCTGCCGCCCCCGGACGCTCCTTTTCCCTTCGCGCATCCGCCTTGGTGACGGTGAGCTCCGCTCCGTCGACGAACTGCTTCTCGCCCTGGGCTAGACACGCGCTCAGGTGCTGCTCTGTCCGGTAGGTGACGTAGGCGATGCCCTTTTTTTTGCCCTCGACGCCGGGGCTCTTGTGCTCGGGCTGGTAGAGGTCGGTGACCTCGCCAAACTGCTCAAAGTGGCGTTGCAGCACGGCATCCTCAAACGTGTCGGGTACGTCGCGCACGAAAATGCGCGGCCGCGTGTCCAGGCGTTGCCGGTCGCGCTCCTTCGTCACCACGATCGGTGGCGGAACCGCGCCGCCCAAGATCATGCGCTGCGCGTGCATGAACCCCGCCAGATAGGGATCGGCAACCTCTGGGTCCCGACGCATCGGGCCCCCGCCACCGCGCCTGTCGGGGCGCGGCGCGGCCTTCACGACCTCGCACGCCTCGCCATTGATTTCCTGCTCCGCCTGCTCCATGGCCGCCGCCGCGTGCTCGCTGTTCGCGAAGGTGACAAAGGCCATGCCCTTTGGTTTGCCAGTCGCCGGGTGTATCGGGATGTAAACATCCGAAATCTCGCCGAAGCGGGCAAAGTGCGACCGCAGCGCCTCATCCGTCACGCCCTCGGGAAGTCGGGGCAAGAACACACGGTTGTCCGCGTGAGCGGGCATGGCGCGCGGCCCCCCAGGACGCGGTTCCGGCTGGCCCTGGCGCCTGCACGCGTAAATTCTCAAGAGAGTAATTATTATCTCACTTTGTCCTTGCCTCGTCGACTGCAATAAAAACACGTCGTTTGGAGACGACGAGAGCCGATGGAATTTTACGTATCGAAGACTCGACTGTATTAAAAAGGAAAGTTTGGAAGACGCGCGGCAGCACGCGCTCCCCGTGGGCCGCGCCAGGCGCTCCACGCCTCCCAGCTTGGAGCCTCCCAGCAGTCGAGTCTGGGGCAGGCTGAGCGTTCACGTCGCGCCGGCGTCGGAGCGCCGGCGGGAGCGCGGCAGCTATGACCCTCAACCCGCAGGCCAGCGAGTTCACACCCAGTGTCTCGGCGGCCGCTTTCGTGCCCGGCGCGCCCTTGTTGGGCCCGCGAGGCGGCTACTGTGACCCCGCGCGGCATGCCCGCGAGGCGATGACGCCGGTTGATGAGCCTGAGGAGGAGATGACGCCGGCTGATGAGGGACTGGTGGACCACGCTGTGGGGAGGGGGCTGGAAGGGGATGCTGCTTGGGTGGGCGCGTGTGTTCACGTCAAGGTAGCCCTGAACCCTAAATCCTAAACCCAATATATACACACATATATGTAATATATCATATATATGTATATAGGGCACGCCCCCGACTAATATTGCGCTCTTCTCTACGCCTCCTCTTATTAATATTAGTGTGTTCTCTCTGATGAAGGAGTGGGACTATAATATTGCGCTCTTCTCTACGCCTCCTCTTATTCATATTAGTGTGTTCTCTCTGATGAAGGAGTGGGACTATAATATTGCGCTCTTCTCTACGCCTCCTCTTATTCATATTAGTGTGTTCTCTCATGAGGTGCCTGAGAGCCTGGTGAAGGGACTGCCTACAGACTCTACGCCTCCTCTTACTAATGTGTTATCTAAATAAGTGCTTGGGAGTCTGATGAAGGAAAAGATGGCCATACGCCTCCTCTTATTAATGTGTTCTCTGAGTCGGATGAAGGAACTGCCTACAGACGTAACACCCTCCTCTTACTAATGTGTTATCTAAATAGGTGCTTGGGAGTCTGATGAAGGAAAAGATGGCCATACGCCTCCTCTTATTAATGTGTTCTGTGAGTCTGATGAAGGAACTGCCTACAGACTCTACGCCTCCTCTTACTAATGTGTTATCTAAATAGGTGCTTGGGAGTCTGATGAAGGAAAAGATGGCCATCGCCTACTTCAATGTTCCTGTGGATCCTGAAGCGCTTGGTATGTCTACGCCTCCTCTTACTAATGTGTTCTCTAAATCGCCTACTTCAATGTTCCTGTGGATCCTGAAGCGCTTGGTATGTATGTATATGTATGTATATAGCCATACGCCTCCTCTTACTAATGTGTTCTCTGAGTCTGATGAAGCCTACTTCAATGTTCCTGTGGATCCTGAAGCGCTTGGCAAGTATGTATATGTATGTATATATTTATGTATGTGTATACATACATAGGCATTCCCGAGTATCGCGAGTTATGTATGTGTATATATACATAGGCATTCCCGAGTGTCGCATACATACATATATACATACATACGTATATACATACATACATACACACATACACACACAGGCATTCCGGAGTATCGCGAAATAATCACCTACAGACTACAGACTCTACGACTCCTCTTACTAATGTGTTCTCTGTACAGGCATTCCGGAGTATCGCGAAATAATCAAGACTCCAATGGACCTCGGCACCATCAAGGCGAAGCTCGAGGCTGGCGCTTACAGCTGTGTTGACAGGTATGTGTCCTCCTCCTCATATGACAAGCATGTATCCTCCTCCTCATATGTGTGTATAGCATGCTTACAGCTGTGTTGACAGGTATGTGTCCTCCTCCTCATATGACAAGCATGTATCCTCCTCCTCATATGTGTGTATAGCATAGAGAAGCTGGAGGCTGCCGCTTACATGATTATTATTATTATTATTATTATTCTTTATTATTATATT
>Ga0315905_10002203_pt1 | contig 20541 bp, 14 predicted proteins | sample LakEriMetagenome_5_FD_203522 | JGI IMG/M metagenome (GOLD analysis project Ga0315905, IMG submission 203522) | Freshwater fungal communities from buoy surface, Lake Erie, Ohio, United States - Buoy 4 MA121 | ecosystem: Environmental > Aquatic > Freshwater > Lake | place: USA: Lake Erie, Ohio...
CACAATCAGCTTATCAAATATACGACCTTCAAAAATTATTAGCAAAACTATTAGAAGATAAATTATATGTTTTTATGAATTCATCAAGAAATTTTAATTATTTGCCTGAGGATCGTGAAAGTGTAGAACTTTATATACACATAGCTATAGAAGAAAGAAATTTTAAAAAGCTATTTTGTGCACTTTGTTTTTATGGTGGATCGTTTGGAGAATTGGAAGAAAGATTTGGATTTAAATTTCCATTTGAAGCATTTTATTACTGTTATTTAACAGTAATGAATTACTTTCCAGGATATATGGATAATTTTGAAAAATGTGATAATTTGGCAAGGTCACGACATTTGATAAATAGACGTGGGATCCTACTGACAAATACTGACGGTGTTCCAATTAACAAATATTATGATAAATCATGTGTCACATTTCAAACATTTGCTAAAATATATGAGGCACTGCGTGATGTATTAATTAATAATGATACATCTTCTTTTTTAAGTCTTTTACTTCAGCATATTGAAACTTTACAAATAAAAGAAACAGATTTAGGATTGGCGTTAAATTCCGAATTTACAAGTATAAACCATAAAATCGCTCAAGAAACACGACCACCAGATGAACCTGTAACGATGGTGCTCGACCTTGAAAAACTAGAAACCACTCCTCGTAAAGGTCTACAAGGTCCGGGTCCTTATTCGCCGCGTGGAATAGGTCAAGTGACATCTGCGCCTCCATCTACACTGGGATCACGAACTGTATCTCTTAACCAATCAGGACCTGAATATCTTAACCAATCAGATCCTGAATCAGGATCTGAATCTGATCCTTCAGAGCCAATACTACTGTGGAGAGCATTGGAGAAAAAAAAAACAGAAAAATCCAAAAAAGATGAAAAAAAGAAACTAAAGAAACAAAAGGAATTAGAAGAAGTTGCAAGACGATTATTACCAGTGAGCGAAGCCCAACAAAAAGAAGAACAGAATGTAATAGTAGGTCTGAATCTGGACCTACCAGTGGAGCAACAACAAGTTGGAGTAGTTCCCGCAGAAAAAAAAACAAGAACAGCAGAAACAAGAATCAAACAACAGGAAAACCCAGAAGATGAAAAAGAACCTGGTTCTCTTAATAAAAGAACAAGAACTACAACAAACGCGCAGGTGGTAGAAGAAGAACAATTTTTTCCACCAGCACTAGCAGTAGGACAACAACCATTTTTTCCACCAGCACCACCAGCAGAAGAAGAACAATTTTTTCCACCAGCACTAGCAGCAGAAGAATATATTGAAGATCCTGGACGAGGGCGACCCGCAGAAACCGAGTTCACAGAAATAGATACAAGAGAGGGAAAAAAACCAAAAGGGGGAAGAGGAACAATGGTTGGAGGTAATTGTGATCAGATCGCATTTAGACCTGGATATAATGGTGACCCGCCAGATCTCCCCATATATTTACAAATTTACAGGGATATAGTTTTAAATTTACTGCAAGCAAAAATAGAATTAGAAGCTAGTCATGATCTTAAAAGTGAAAGAGGCAAAAAATCAGTTACATCAAGTGGAGAAAATATTTTTAATGTTGATGGCAATGATCTTTATCATAAGATAGCTCAAGTTTTTTCAAGCATAGTTGATAGTATTGATCCTTCTACATATCTTGCAGACACTGATTTAGAAAAAGATTTTATTACAAAATTTAAAAGCATAAGTCATTCAATGGATGAACCCAAATATTTAGCTACAGCGATAGAAGCGATCATGTCAAATTGCCCAGAAAAAGTAAATGAATTTTTTTATAATCCAGTTATCGGATTTACTTTAAAAGATGCGGGACAAAAACAAGCATTATACACTCTACTTCAAGCTAAAATTGAACAGTTTTATCCTATTTCTGGTTGGTATTTATCAATGAAAACTAAAACACCCGGTGGTCAAGCAGACTTATATTTATCTATTACAAAACGAACAACAAAAGAACCCAATAATACAAGCTTGAAACTTCACGAACAAGATATGGGAATTGGAGAGAATTTAGATATGACTCTTCAAGAGGCTGCATATAATGCAGCATATAATCTGGCTTTTTCAGGAGCAGCATCGAATGATATTAATAACTTTTTTAATCCAGGAACAAAAACACTAAAGCCATCGTATATGGCTGCGTTACAACCAGCTACAGACCAAATATCATCAGGATTAATAGAATACGATGCTGCCACTAGTCAAATAAAGATAGCAGGAAGTATTCAAATAATTGATGTTGCAAAATTAATGGATCCACTAAATGTAGAAAAACCGGTTCATGGAATTATAATAGAACCTATAAATATAAGTGGTGTCAACAAAATAAAAAAATTATATATCGGGTATCCCAATACTATTCCCTTAGGCGCACCCGTTGGGGCCACTACTTCTAAAACAATATTTGATAATAGTGTTGATGCATTAGGAATAGCACCAGAAATTAAAACATTTTTAAAGACATTAAATGATTTGTCAGTAAAAGCAACGATTGATATGATAAATTTATTATTAGGTATTTGGATTGAAACCCCAGGTATTGATAATTATAATTTTATTTTAAATGGTCAAAACCAAATAATAGGTATTCATTTTACATCAACAACATTTTCTACATTTACATTTACTATTATGATAGAAGATTTAACTGTTCAAAATATATGTTTCAAAATGATAACTTATTTTAAAAATCAGGTTTCTCCTCATCCAGACCCACTCATCCAACAAATGAATAATGTTAGAGCACATCCGAGATATCGATATAAACCAGGAAATCCTGCAGGTATAAATGGTATGACTGCAGATTACGGTCTAGCTATAATTGCAAGTTTCAAATCATTTGGAGATGAAGGACAACGCGCTTCTGCAGAATATTTAGAAAAATTAATTACCAGGATTCCTAATTTATCAGCAGATAGTAAAAAAATATTACTACTAAGCTCGGATCGACCATTAGTATCTCAGGCGTTATTGAATTTTCAACCAGTAATAGCCGATTTAAAAAGACCTCCGGTAGGATTTGGTTTAGTAGAAGATATACCATCTGGCAAAATAGACGATGGTATTCACAGCGAAAATGGAGGATTACTATCCAATGCTGGAAGCTTAATAAGTAAAACAAAATCAATAATAGAGCGTTTAAAAGATGCCAGTAAAGAAATGGAAGATACTATTTTGTTATTAGATACAAAAACTGGTCCTCTTGTAGCAGGTCCTCCTTCTCCAAAACCATCAGATATGCAACAGTCACGAGCGTTTAAAGGTCAATTAGATCCAATAAAATTATTAGCTAATGATGCTCAAAGAAGTCAGGTTGAAAATATTACAGATAGTGCATTATTAAAAGAAATACAAAAATTTACAGGTCAATTGAAACAAGTTAATTTAAGTTTAGAATATTATAACGAAAAAATACAATTACCCCAACCTGAAGATTTTTCAAGAGCAGATATAAGAAAACAAAATGACATAATTATAGGATATATCGATGATCAAATAGATAATGCAATATCAATGTCAATTGATGTTGAAACTTATAAAAATCTGGTAGCATTCAATCATAATATTGGAATTCATTCAAGAACACATATTCTTGATGCACTAAGAGGAATGTATGATTCAATTGATTTTGGACCTAAGTTATTTGATTGTCATGACATAGCATGTGAAGAAGTTATTAAAAAAATAGATATGTATATAGAGATAATTAGAAAAGATATGATAATTTTACCAGCAGGAATTAAAGCAAAAATTTTAGAAAAATATGAGTTGTTAAAAGAAAAAATAATCATTTTAAATGATGAATTCTTTGACATAGTGGTAAAAAAACTAGAAAGTGATATACAAACAAAAGAAAAAAAACAATCACTCGGAGATCGTGGTCAAAAAAGACAAGATGTTAATGCAGATAATCCAGTAATTGTTCTAGAAGCTGAAAAAAAGAGAGTAGAAAGTGAACTAGCGTCGAACCAATTGAGGGCCAAAGAGATTGCCGAAGAAGCAGCACGATTAGTAAAGGCAAAAGCAGAAGCAGAAGCAGAAAAAACAAAAGCAGAAGAAGAAAAAGAAAAAGTTACAGTCGCTGCTTCTAAAGCAACAAAAAAAGAAAAAGGATTTTTTAGTCAAATGGCATCAAAAGCAAAGGAAGCTTTTAATGCTTCAAAAAATTTAATAAAAGAGTTTGACACTTCAATAAAAAAAGCACAAGCAATGGGTAAACAAGTTCTAGCTGAAACAGCTGATAAATTAAAAGAACTTCAAAAAATAGGAGATAAATTACAAAAAGAAGTTCTACTAAATTTATCTAAGGTCCACACAAAAGATCCTGAAAATGCTAAAAAATTCTTATCACTAGTTGAAAATAAATGGAATAAATTTAGAAGTAGTCGTGGTAATGTGTTAGATGCTAGGGGTGGTAAAAACAAAAAAACAAAACAAAACAAGCAAAAGCATCATAAAAAATACACAAAGCGAAATAATAAGAAAATATACGGAAAACGATCTCAAAAACATTTAAAAATTAAAAGACACAAGTATACGAAAAAGCGTTAATAAATTCGATTAAATGTAGTAAATTTATAATTTATACAAAATAATATAAATTATAAAAAAATGATTATTATATTCATTATTATATCTCTTACTAAAATCCCAAAGACGAAGTTGCCGAGCTTCCTCCTTTATCTACAAATTTCATGACATCATTCAATGCATCTTTACTATTTTTCATAACACTTAGTGATTGTAGAGTTTGACCCGGCGAATCAGGTTTCATACTTAACAGAGTCTTTAACATTAAATTATCAATTAAATCATCTGTTGCTAGAATAACCTTTTCATAATCAGTTTTATATTTATCTATCAATAGTTCATCCTGTATTTTAACCGTTATGGCTTTAATATTTTCAGCATATTGTGCAGCATTTGCACCAACTCCACCAGCAGGGGTTTTAGGAGTAACCGCATCAGGTTTTTCTGCATTTTCAAGACCTTCAATTATCGATGTCTGAAATGACATGCACTGACCAAAATAATATATTATGGCAAGGCAAAAAACTATAAATCCAATAGCTATAAAAACGTCTTCTATACTCATTATATATTTTAGAAATACTTTTTTCTAAATTATATATCCTTATTTAATCAGTTTTTCAAAAATTTAATTATTGTTGCAATCGCTGTTTTTGAAATTTTCCTAGACTTTCCATTTGCATCCGTTGTGCAAATACTATTTAAACAGTTCTCATCAGCATCTATTGCCTTTATTAGGCTCGGCAAAGTCTTAAATTGTGCTAAAATAGCTAAAGCAGATGCAGAACTAATTCCTGGAATTTGACATAACATGATCTCGCCAATATTTTCAGTAGTAATATTATCTTTTTTAACCTTTTTAACCACAGAGCAGTAGTCTTTATCTGAAGTGTTAACTGAACTATCCACTTCTGTGTCTACTGATGCAGCTTCTGCATTTAAACCCACTTCTTTGTTAGGAATCGATAAATTATTGGAATAAAATGGCTGCTTATCCTTTTCTTTATTAAGTTTATTTGCCATATTGCAAATCATCAGCGCTGTTTCATCTAAAGACATGGATCGCCAAACTGAAAACCCTTTGAAATAATTAAGCGATGTCATCGCAGAATAAAGTGTTAACTTATCAATACGATCCTTAAATGAATTGAATCTATTGAAGTCACCTTCGATTAAATAAATAATATTATGATTATGATGCCACAAATTTTTGAGACGATATGATTGTTCCTCGTAACGACCATCTTTGATACTGGCTGCTAAATCACTGAGTGATTTACGTTCAATAATAACTAAATCTTTTGAACCATCATTAATAATAATGTCACCTAAAGGTAGTTGCTCAGGAATCAATTTCAGATCTTTGAAATTGGAAAGCACTTCAATATTCGTTTGACACTTCTTCATGAGTTCGGTCTCTCTGACATCAATTTTAATATTCATTCGTTATAATAATTTAATAGCACATTGTTTTTAAATTATTAAATGTTAAATGTTAAATATTAAATATTAATTAACTAACATAAAATATAGCAATGAAATCCACTATTTGTTTAAATATGATTGTTAAAAATGAATCACATATTATTATCAAAACTTTAGAAAACTTATGCAATTATTTTGACTTTAGCTACTGGGTAATATCAGATACGGGTTCAACCGACAATACAAAAGAACTAATTACAGATTTTTTTAAAAATAAGCAAATTGATGGAGAATTAGTCGAGCATGAATGGGTAGATTTTGGATACAATAGAACAAAAGCCCTTGAATGTGCTTATAATAAAACAGATATGCTTTTTATTTTTGATGCAGATGACGAAATTGTAGGTGATTTTGTATTGCCCGATGTATATCACTGTGATCGATACGCATGTAAATTTGGAACAGATTTTGTATATTATCGACCACTTTTAATTAATAACAGAAAAAAATGGCATTTCAAAGGTGTTTTACATGAATATTTGGAACATATAGATGAGATTCAAGGAGGTAAAAATATAGAAGGCAATTATCATTTTGTATCAGGCAGAAGTGGCAACAGAAGTAAAAATCCAAATAAATACAGAGATGATGCTGTTATATTAAAAAAAGCTCATTTTGATGAGCTTGAAAAAGATTATAGTCTATCATGTAGATATGCTTTTTATTGTGCTCAAAGTTACAAGGATGCAGGATCAGATTATATGGATGAAGCAATCGAATGGTATAAAAAATGTTTGGATTTAAAAATCTGGGATCAAGAGAAGTTTTACAGTTGCTTGACTCTTGGTGATTTGTATATGAAAAAAAATGACAAAGAAAATGCATTGAAATATTGGTATAAAACAATTGAATATGACGGTGAACGCATTGAAGGTATTATAAATGCTGTAAATTATTTAAGAAGTAATGACCAACATTTGTTAGTTAATGCATTGTATCACAAATTTAAAAATTATAAACTACATTTTGAATTAAAAAATAAATTATTTGTAGTTAATTCTATGTATAATAATGAGCTAGAATATAATAATTCAATTAGTGCATTTTATGTTAATGACAAAATATCTGGTTATGAATGCTGCAAAATCATATTTATAAATAAGATTCTACCATATAATTTATTAAAATTAACAGTATCAAATTTTAAATTCTATATGGATTTGATTGATAATGATACAAATGAAGGTGCATTACAATTATTTTATGCGTTTGATGAAGTGATACATAATTTTTCTTTAAAAAATGAAGAGATTGATGACAACATGGTGACTATTTGGTCAAAATTGTTTAAAAAGGGAATACCATCTATATCTAATATTAAATCGCTTCATTTGTTATAACTGATAATGAATGTTTTACAAATTAATAAGTATTTATAATAAATATAATAAATTTAGTATAAATAAAAATATGGTAGATAAATGTTTAACCCATGTTACCTCCATGTGTAGCTCTGTATCCGTAAGATTGCGTTTGGATCGTGAAGTTAGGGCGGCACACAAGACCATATTGGGTATTTGTCGCACCAATTAAATTGGGATTAGACGATAAATACCAGCCAACTGACGGCGCGAGGCCACCCTTCTTAATTCCCCCACAATTTGGACGATTAACAATTGATGCAGCATTTCTTGCAGCTTTACCAGCATTCATTAAAACCATGATATATACTACAAAAAGATAATATTTTAAATTTACTATAAATATTTTAGTCTAAATATTTAAAAATAAATCCGCCAGCAGTATTTTGTTTTTTATATAAAACAGCCTTAATAGTTTTAATTTTTAATTCTTTTTCGGCTTCAATGATAGATCCAAATTCCTTAATTAAATTATGTTCTAAATCATATTGTCCAATTTTTCTGTTAAAATATTTAATTAACCCAGCGATATGATTATGTTTGTTATTGCCTTTAATGTCAGTCCATTCTAAATTACTAGCTGAATTGTTAGTTTTATTACCATCAATGTGATTAACTACATTATACTTTTCAGTATCTAAATTTTCAACAAATGTATAAGCAATGATCCTATGCAACGCATATTTATTTTTATCTACTCTAACAAATATATATCCACTATGATGTGGTTTATAATTTTCCATAATTTTTCCCTTGTAATTTTTAAATCTTCCTAAATTAGAAACAAAATAGTTAGGAAATGGGTGTCCATCTATTACCACATTTTTCCATTCTTCATTTTCTAAAGATAGTTGTTCATCAATTATCCATTTAAATCCGCATGATTGGTGATATACTCCCCTGACAGAACAACTAATATTTCCTCTAGCATTATGTATTGAATCTGAATATTTATTTTCAAAACACCATACAGCTGCTAAATAAATAGAATTATACAATTCCAATTTTTCATTTGTAGATTTGTCTACACGCCAAATTTTAATATTTTGATTTGTAGTTTGTATTGTGTCTTTGCTTCTATGCAAATTATTTTCTAAAGCAGTTGTCCATTCTAAGTTAGAAACATTATTGTTGGATCTATTTTTGTCTTTGTGATTTACTTGAGGCTTATTTTCAGGATTTTCTATAAATGCTAAAGCAACTAGTCGATGAATTGCTAGTGTTTTTCCTTCACTATTTGAAGACAATCCTGTAAACATATATCCTCCTTTTACAGTTAGTTTCAATATTCGACCAGTTTTAGTATTATGAACTCGTCCTAAAGAACTAATTTCGTAGTTCTCGAAGTCTTTTATTGGTAGCCATTCTTCTTTGCCCTCCATATATATTACTATATCGGCATCCCTTTAAGCCCATTTTATAACAAAGTATAAACAAATATGAAAACTACTTAAAGCTACTGCTGCAAACTATATATAAACAAATGTCTACCGAATACCAAAAACCAGACTTAATAAAGTCTTTAGCCAACGATGACGATGTAATTAAGACCGAAGATGGTCTCATTTTTAATCCATTCAATCCATTGAACACTGAGATTACATTAAATGAAATTCAATGTATTCTCACTAATTATGGAATTCCGCCTAAAATATTCAATACAGAGCTTTATCGAAGAGCATTTGTGCATCGATCTTATACAAAACGGCCTGAATTTGAGAACCTACAACAGAAAATTAAGATTGTCGAAAGACCTGCTAATTGTTTGCCTCTAAGCACAAAGCATAATGAGAGCTTAGAATTTCTAGGCGATGGTGTGCTAGAATTGGTAACCAAATATTACTTGTATAGACGATTCCCAAAAGAGAATGAGGGATTCATGACAGAAAAGAAGATCGCAATTGTTAAGAATGAAGCAATTGGCCGAATCGCATTAGAAATGGGACTACATAAGTGGCTTATATTATCTAGGAATGCAGAAGAGAAGAAAATTAGGACAAATTTGAAAAAACTTGGCTGTTTATTTGAAGCGTTTATTGGCGCGCTGTTCTTAGATTTCAATAAAATTGTCGTTACTGATGATGAAGGATGGTTTCAAAATATGTTTGCAACTGGGCCTGGATTTCAAATGGCGCAGAAATTTATCGAGAATATTTTTGAAAAGCATATTGATTGGATTGCGCTAATACAAAATGATGATAATTACAAAAATATTTTGCAAGTGAAGATACAAAAAGAATTCAAAGTGACACCACACTATGTAGAAATGTGTCATGATCCAGACGATGGCTACAAAATGGGGGTCTATTTGTGTCTAGGTCAACAAATTTATAATGCAACACAACAAAATGCGGTGCATATTAATAAATTTAAGTCGTTCAAAGCTGTTCATGATCATGTTTTACAAAATGAAGGTAAGATATTTTTATTCATGGGAGATGGACAACATAAAATAAAAAGAAAAGCGGAACAGATGGCATGCGAAAAGGCAATTAATGCAATCAAATTGTATTCTTAATCAGAAAACCGTATGTTTGCTAAAAAATTTATATATTGAATTTATATAAGTAATGAATAATTTAGCAAATTTAACTCAAAAACTTAAATTAAAGCCACAAGTTACAAAAGAAGAAGATATAGAAGTTGCAATTATTCCTGAACAAGCTATTTCTAAAATAGAAAAGGAAAAAGAAAAGGCTGCTCCTATAGTTGCAGCAACAACTGTTATCGCTGAAAAAGATAATGGATCAACTGCTTTAGATCTTCTTAAACGATTAGAAAGACAAAAAATGACTAAAGTTGCCAAAAAAGAGCCAGAAGAAAAAGAAGTGATGCCTTTGGCACCTATTATTGAAGATGAGACTAAAAGAGCAAAACCTAAAAAACAAAAAACAAAAGGTGTTCTAGCTGCAGAAACCGAAAAAATGGAAGATGTGGTAGAAGGTGGACCTCAAATAAAAGAACCAGGAGCCGCAGATGAAACTGGAGACCTAGTAAATGCTCCAGCAAAGCCAGTTGCCCGATATACTAAAAAAGTTATAACAAATGTTATCAATTTAGGCCCTGCTGCCATGATTCAAATTGGAGACACCCCAATTGCAAAAAGACTACCTCCTCCTCCTGTCTTTGATATAAAAGCATCTAGCTATTACATGAATAATCGTGAAATATTTGTGAATTTTATTGACAATTTATTCGAACCTTACAAAGAAGATTTAATGGATGAAACACAGAATATTTCATGCGACAATATTGGCAAAGATACAGGGAAAGTTGGATTACTTACGCATCAAAAAATTGTTAGAGATTATATTAATTTATATACGCCTTATAGAGGACTTTTATTATTTCATGGTCTTGGATCCGGTAAAACATGCAGCTCTATCGCTATTGCTGAAGGATTAAAAAGTTACAGACAAATTATTGTAATGACACCTGCATCATTGAGACGTAACTATATGGAAGAAATTAAAAAATGTGGTGACCTTCTTTTCAGGAAAAATCAATTCTGGGAATGGATTTCAGTTGAAGGAAGACAGGAATTAATAGAACCATTGGCAGAAGTATTAGGCAATATTAAAGTTAATTATGATAATGAACAGCATAGTAAATGGGTAAACTACATTAAAAGACACAAAGGTGTCTGGCTTGTCAATGTAACAAAACCAACAAATTATGAAGAATTGTCTACTCCTGATAAGAAAAGTTTAAATGATCAACTAGATGAGATGATACAACTTAAATACAGATTTATTAATTACAATGGTTTAAGAAGAAGTCGATTTAAACAAATGACAAATGATTTTACTGTAAATATTTTTGACAATTCAGTTATTATTATTGACGAAGCACATAATTTTATTAGTAGAATTGTAAATAAAATAGGTAGATTTCATAAATTTTCAGAGCGTAAAAGGGGTCCGGGAACTGTGTTACCAGTTCCATTAGCGCTTCAATTATATGAATTTTTATTACAAGCTGAGAATTGCAGGGTTGTTATGTTGACTGGAACCCCAGTAATTAACTATCCAAATGAAATTGCAGTGCTTTATAATATTTTGCGAGGATATATTAAAACATGGAAATTTACACTGGATGCAGATAAAATAAAAAGCAGTAAATTGAATATTGAAGATATACGAGAAGCTTTTGCTTCTGAAAAAATATTAGATTATATTGACTTAAGTTCTTCAAAAGAATTGACTATAACGCGTAATCCATTTGGGTTTGAAAATAAAATTAAAGAAATCGAAGGATACAAGGGTGTTTATAATCGCAATGAAACAATAGATAAAGATGGCAAAATAATTTTAGATGAAAAAGGTGTGATGAGTGATGATGATTTTATATCTCGTGTTATTAAATTATTGAGAAAAAAATTAAATATAGAAGTTAGTCCTAGAAATGTTACATTTTCTGTTAATACTGCATTACCCGATACATTAGAAACATTTATTAATACATTTATTGATCAAAATGATAATAATGGTAAATTAATTAATGAGGTTAAATTTAAACGAAGAATTATGGGACTTACATCTTATTTTAAAAGCGCACAAGAAGAATTATTGCCAATATATAATAGAGATATTAATAGACATGTTGTTCGCATACCAATGAGCGATTATCAATTTCAAATTTATGAAGCGGCACGTCATGATGAAAGAGAAACAGAAGGAAAAGGTAAAAGTGGTGCTGCAAAGGTTGATGTAGAAGGTCTATTTGAAAAACCCAAGGCAACATATAAGATATTTTCGCGTCTATTTTGCAATTTTGTGATGCCTAATCCACCAGGTAGACCCACACCCGCTCTTTTAAAAGCGGCGAAAGCAAAAAAATGGATCGATGAATATTTAAAAGATTCGCATGATAAAAAAATGAAAGCTGTGCAGGAAAATATAAAAAATTATATTGCTAGTTTACCTCCTGATTATGAAAGCAATAAAGAAATGGCAGATCGAGTCAAATTAAATGTAGAACAATATGTATACAGAATTATTAAAAAAGAATTCGATGTGGTTGATTTTGAAACATTTCTTTCAGATGAATATCAAACTATGCTTAAAGAATATGATGAAAGGAAAAAAAACCCTGTTCCCATACTATCAAAAGCACAACAAAAGGAGGCAAAAGCGCAAGCGAAAGCAGAAGAAAAAGAAGCAAAGGACTTGGCAAAGGCACAAGAAAAGGCAGCAAAGGACTTAGCAAAGGCACAAGAAAATGAGGCAAAAGCGCAAGCAAAAGCAGCAGAAAAGGAAGCAAAAGACTTGGCAAAGGCAGAAAAAGATAGGTTAAAAGCAGAAGAAAAAGAAGCAAAAGACTTGGCGAAATTAAAAGAAAAGGAGGAAAAAGAAAGATTAAAAGCTGAGAAAAAGAAGGGAAAGGGTTTTTACGATGATAGCGATACAAGTAGTAGTGATTCTGATTCTGATGAATATATAAATGAATTAGATGATATTCCCTCTTATTTATTAGAAAATGGAGGTGCAGGACCTGGGAAAAAAGCAGATAAAAGAGTTGAATTTGTTGCAGAAGCCAAAGATGTTGAAGAGGGAGCTAAAGAAGTTCAATTAGCTATCTACGATCAACTAGAAAATTTTTATGAAAGTGAAGATGAGGATGAAGATAAACCATTAGAATTAGAAGGATACAAAGATGAAGATGCCAATGATAGAATAGCAGAAGAACTAGAGGGTGATGAAGTTCTAGAAAAATTGGCTAAAAATTCGGAATACAAAAGAGCCATCAATGAAGCACTTGATTTCTTAAAAAGATACAAACAAAAGTATTTGAGTTTAGAAGGGTTAAAGACATATAGTCCTAAGTTTTTAACCATGATTGAAAATATAGAAGATCCAGAACATCCTGGCTTGCATTTAGTATACAGTCAGTTTCGTTCGATGGAAGGAATTGGTATTTTTGCTCTGGCACTTGAAGCCAATGGATATGCACAATTTAAAATCGTTAGAACCAGTGTTGGTTGGGATCTCATAACAAGCGATGAAGATATGGGTAAACCACATTATGCTCTTTATACTGGAACAGAAGATGCAGAGGAGCGAGAAATTATTCGTAATATTTTTAATGGAGACTGGGCGTATATTCCTAACAATATTGCTGCTAAATTAAGAACTATCAGTAATAATAATAATATGGGTGAAATAATAAAGGTGCTCATGATTACATCTGCAGGATCAGAAGGTATCAATTTAAGAAATACCAGATATGTCCACATTATGGAGCCATATTGGCATCCTGTGCGTCTAGAACAAGTAATTGGTCGTGCTCGTCGTATTTGCTCACATCAAGGATTGCCGCCTCAGCTAAGAACAGTAGAAGTATTTATATATTTAATGACTTTAACTCAGGAACAAATAGACGGAGAATTTGGTATCGAACTTAAATTAAAGGATCGAAGCAATTTACCGCCATTCGCATGTCAAACTTCAGATGAAAAATTATTTGAAATTTCTACTATTAAAGAAAATTTGACAGATCAAATATTAAGAGCGATTAAATCTAGTTCAATTGACTGCATTACTCATACCAAATCTAATATGAAAGAGGGAATTGTATGTCTTTCATTTGGAGATCCACCAAATACAAAATTTTCATACAATCCTGACTTATCGCAAGATCAAAATGACACAATTGCAGATATTAACATGCAAGTTAATGATTGGCAAGTGAAAGAAGTGTTTATCCAGAGCACTGGTAAAAAATATATGTTGAGATTAGACAACAATGATTTATATGATTATGAGAGTATTATTCAAGCAAAACGTATTCCTGGAATAAGACCTATTTTATTGGGTAAATTAGCGCGTAATAAAGAGGGGGAATATGAAATAATTAAACGAAAAATATAAATTATAAATTATGTATCATTTGTCTGATAATTTATTCATAACTTTAGTCATCAAATCAATCAAAATATCCACTTTGTTTATTAATATGTCAACCTTGTCTGTTGGTATTTCTTGTTTTTCTTCAATAAGTAATGATATATTATCATTATTTGATATATTCTCATCATCCCATGTTACATTCTTTTTTTGGTTTGTATTTATATTTGGGCTTATAACGGTATTTTCATTTGATTGTTTTAATTTTAATTTTCGATAAATACCTAAATCTGAAGTAATCGATTCTTTTACATTAGTATTAGTATTAGTATTTGCAACTGTATTTGCGTTTGTAATTTTCTGCGGCTGTAACCAATTTTCAGGATCTTCTGTAACTATGGTATTCTGAATTTGTTCTATATCAAATTTTCGTCGAGCAATGGTTTCAGCAATCAATGTATCCATTTCTCTAATTTTATCATCATCAATCTTTTCAGAAAAGTCAATTTCTTTAGGTTTATTTGCATTAATTGCATTTTCAAATTCAGAACGTTTTAAATTCAATTGTTTTTCAAAATTATCTTGTCTTGCATCCCGTATATCTTCTATTTTATATGGACTAACTTCTTCTGAGCTTATTTGTATTCGTTTAAACTCTTGTTCTTGTTTTAAATTTGGAAATAATCTATTTACTGCAAGTAAGACTTGTGATAAAAATTGTTTATTTAAATTAACTAGTTGCATATTTCCATTCATATTTGCACTTGTATTTTTTGTAAATGGTTGAATATTGCTTTCAAAAACAGTGCGAATATTTGTTACAATTGGTTTATTATTGTCATCAATATGAAGCTCATCTAACAAAACTTCCCAAAGAAGTTTAATGTTTTGTTTGTTTAAAAACTTTGTCATAACTGGATTTGAATTCATTTTATAAATATATGTTTACTATAAATTAGTATTTAAGTATTTATATATTAATTTGTAAATATATTATCGTTATTAATATTTACAAATATATTAGAAACATGTCGAATAATAATATACACTACAATGAATATCGAATATTACGGATTACATATAAATAACAATGATTTATTTCATTTTATCAATGATTCTTCAACAAGGGAATTTTTACAAAGTGCACATAAAGCTATAACAAATTGTGAAATGTGGGACTGGATAAGAACAAATCAGATTACATCATTTATGTATGATAATGGAAAAGAAATGCAAAAAATTAGAACTCAAATGCATAAAGATCCTATTAATATGGATCATTCCGGTTCATCTTATGGCTGGATAATGAGAGAAATAGAATATATTGCCAAATATGGATATAGTAAATATGAAGAGGATTGTTCTAAGCGAAGCGACCTATAAGCGAAGCGACCTATAAGCGAAGCGACCTATAAGCGAAGTGACCTATAAGCGAAGCGACTAGACAGAAATAAATGGTACTTGGATCTTCTCTAGCTCACATCTATATTTCCAGAAACTGCATAAACAACATGCCAATATTAGTGTAACAAAAAAACAAATAAATGCATAATAATATAATCCATCATGATTTCTAGTAAAATGATAAATAGCAAATAATATTACTGCAGATATAAATGCACAAATAATAAGACATGTTAAATAAAATATATGGTTGTTTGTTTTTTCAATTGATTTTTGGTTGTTTTCTAATAACAATCGGGCATTTAATCCATTTTTATAATTATCATTATTACCTTTATTGTTTAAATATTTTTTGTTAGATCCCACAGAATAACTAGATCCGATTGATTCTTCATAATTTAAATAATCTATAGTTTCATTTGTTTCAGTCGATTCATTGCGATCATTAAAATTCATTTGTTGTAGAATATTGTAAATAATTTTTATATTGTTTACAATATTATTTAGTGTCGTAAGTAACTTTCAAATACTTATAGATCAGAATTAAAATATACTTTTCTGAAATTTTCCATATATTCATCTTTTAAAATATGAGTTTTTAAATAATGGGAAGTAATTTTGTCTTCCAACATATGCACTATAAAAAATAAACTATAAATACCACATTCTGTGTTGCCATATTGATGTTCTATAGGATGATTTTGATCAAATTTGAAATCAATGCGTTTATCAAGTGAGTGTCCTTGCTCTGTTACATTATTAACAAATTTCATTATTTGATCGGGAATCTTGTCTCCTGCACTGTCAAAAAAGAAAATGGTGCCTTTTTTAATATTAATAAATAATGAAATCCAATGGCTACCTCCTTTATAATGTGGATCTGTATTAAACACAATACCTATTTTTGTTTTACCATTTTTAATTTGATCTGCTAAATTAAAATGGCATAATTCTTCCCAAACGCACTCGCCATATAGCTTATGCGTATCATAGTCGATTGGAGAAGGTCCCATAAAATCAAAACATTTATATTTCTTTTCATATTGACTCATCACTTGCATAATATCAACACTAGAAAGCCATTCATTCGGATTTTTCTTCCAATCAGCTGGTGATTCAGGTGCAAAAGAATCCATTAGTTCTTTTTCCAATTTTGGATTTTTAACTATTTGTTTAATCCAACATGACTCTTTATTGCATGTAGTTTGATAATGTGATTTAATAGTTTCCCATATCTCTTTTGAATCATTTGTTTGTATGGGTCTATCCGGGTGCCTTGCATTCCATAAATCACGCAATTTATGCAAATCTTCATCTGAATAACATGTGAAAGAATTTAATGATTTATTATGGTTTTCTGGACTACAATTTAATTTAACGAATGATTGGGAGGATACTTTTTTTGTTTTTTTATGGCTTTTATGGCTTTTATGACTTTTATGGCTTTTATAACTTTTATTATGACTCTTTCCTCCTTTTATACTCTTATTTCTATTTCTATTCTTATTTTTATTCTTTAATGTATTTCTCCTTCTCATATATTTTGATTATATTTTCTTTTTTTCACATTTTACAATTTTTTTGATGATGAATTATTAATTATAATTTCTTTTTTTCTAGGAATTATTTGATTTATTTTATAATTTTGCCTTGTTGTATTAAACCAATCTAATGGTAGCTTGTGAATATCTTCAACACCTTTAGATAGAGTTTTTTTAGAATATTTTGTATTTAATTTTTTAACAGGTTCTTGAATAGGTTCTTCAAAGTATTCTTCTAACACATCTTCTTGATCTTCTTGATCTTCTTCATCGTCTTCTTGATCTTCTTCATCTTGATCTTCATAATATTCTTCTTCATCAAAATTGATATCTTCTTCTATAGCATCAACATTTGATTCGACCAATTGCCCAGTTCTTTCATTTTGAATATTTTCATTTTTATCATGTATTTCCAAATAATAAACACTTTTCTCAATAAATGCGTCAAAACATACTTTAACATCTTCTAACAAATCATCTGGTTTATCATTATTCAATAATTGTTTAAACAGATCATGAATTCGATCTTTATCATATGTTGGTTCTGAAACTACATCTTTTTGCTTTAGTTTATTTAATTTATGCAGTTGAGATTTGCTTATTAAAAAATTTAAGGTAAGTTGATTAACATAAGCGTTATCACTATCTAAATGATCATCTTCTTTATTCGACATGTCTTCATCTGCCATTTCTTATATTGTTTTATATAATATATAATAATTTTAAACTTATTTTTAGTTTATTTAAATAATACTTCTAGAATATTGTAATAATTTATCAATTTGTGTTTCAATATTACCAATATAATCAACTGGATTAGTGGATAACGATTTATACATTTCATATATTTTTTGTGCATTAGGATTTGCATTAGAAAGCAAAACATCTTCTAAAATAGTTTCTTTTGATGCAATTTGTTCAGAAACATATATATATGCTGTTATTTGCCGCAATGTTTCGTGTAATTCTTGTCTATCTAAACCTTGCATAGTTCCCATCATTAACAATTTCTCAGTCATTATAAACGGCATATGCTCTTTAACATGATTGTTAATAGTAGGAACAAATACTCTGATTCCACTTATAATCGCTTTAAATTCATCGCATATATGCTCTAGTAACATAAAACAATCTGGAATGATTATTCGTCTAATTGCAGAATCATCTAAAGTGCGCTCACACCATTGATTTATATATGTCTGACTCATCGATAATTGTTGATTTGAAATGTATCTTGATAAGCTACATATTTTTTCACATTTAATTGGATTTTGTTTATAAACCATGGCAGATGATCCAACTTGGTTCTCCGTAAAAGGTTCGCCTAATTCTCCTTTACTGGCTAGCAAACGTATGTCATTGCATATTTTATAAAATGTCTGAGATATATCTGATAATATATTAAATAACTTAACATCTGTTTTTCTGCTATAAGTCTGTCCGCATACAAATACGGTTTGCTTAAAGCCAAATTCTAGACACAAACTTTCATTTAGTTTTTCACATTTGTCTTTTGACCCATCAAAAAGTGTCATAAATGAATCTTCACTTCCTGTTGTGCCTTTTGCTCCTCGAAATAATAAATTTTTAGAATAATTTTTCAATGATGAGTAATCATCTAACAAATCATTCAACCATAGTGCTGCTCTTTTTCCAACTGTTGTTAGTTGTGCTGCTTGAAGATGTGTATATGATAGAGTTGGTTGAAATTTATATTTTTCAATAAATGTTTCCAATCTTATTATTATATCTAACAAAAATTGCAGCAACTCTTTTATGGATTTTTTGATCTGTATTAAGTCTGTGTTGTCTGTAATATAACAACTAGTTGCACCAAGATGAATAAATTTTTTTGCATTTGGACATAAATCTCCGAATGCTAATATATGCGCCATGATATCATGTTTTATAGTCTTTTCATACTCGTCAATTTTATTAAAGTCTATATTATCTATTGCCAATTCCATTTCTAATATTCCTTCATCTGTAATGCAATCAATACCTAATTCTTTTGACGATCTTGCTAAAGCTATCCATAATTTACGCATGATGATTGTTCTATTGCGCGAGTTCCATATTTTACTCATATGTTTTGCTTTGTATCTTTTTCCTATTTGAGATTGATATGAAGCATCATCTGATAAAAAACAATTCATGAATATATTAAAGTTGATGGATTGTTTTTAAATTACTTTTCTTTTAAATACTTAATTGCATTTTGTTGGTTTTGTTAGGTCTTTCAATTGTTGTCTAGTTGCATTATTAAATAATCCAACTCCCATTACTCTGGGATCTGCATTTAAGTTTGTAGGACCCAACTCTTCCTTTTTAAATAGACCAGGAAACGGCTGGTCTACGGGTCTACTTTTCCAGTGCACATTATATAAACTACTATTGCTACTAGGAACATAAGTGGCCTGACTGCATTCTTGTATAGCAAATATTTGTCCTCTTAGATCAGATTCATGATTTACATTCGATGCAAACCCAGACCAAGGACCTCTTTCGTTTACGTTACCAGGATTAAATATTTGACTAGGATTATAAGTAGCTTGCTGAATCAACGGTGTCTTAATTTCTCTTCTAGGATCGACAATTGGCATGATAGAGTATTTTGTTAGGACAGGTCTAGACTCTAAATATGGCTGCAATGGTTGGCTAGGAATGTTTCGCACATATGTTCTAGTATTCATTATGTCTTGTCTTGCAGAACATGAAAAATTATCAAAATCATAAATATTATTAGACATCTCTATATTTATATATTTATATATTATAAAATATATAAAAATGTATTATAATGTATTAAAATGTATTAAAAGTAAATATATTATTTATATTAATCTATAATGTGTGGCATTTTTACAATTCTTAATTATTCTCATATTGATAATAATATGATTAAAGATGAATTTGAAAAGGGAAAAAATAGAGGTCCTGAAAATAGCACATTGTTCTATAATTATGATTTAAATTACGTAAAAGGCTTCCATCGATTAGCTATTAATGGATTAAATATTGAATCAAATCAACCAATCAATATTGGCGATTGCAGCTTAATTTGTAATGGAGAGATTTATAATTATACTAATTTGTATACATTAATAAATATTACTCCTACAACTAATTCTGACTGTGAAATTATTATTCATTTATATATTAAATATGGTATTGAACAAACCTTAAGGATGCTTGATGGTGTATATGCTTTTGTATTATTTACACCAAATAATATATATGTTGCTAGAGATCCTTATGGTGTTAGACCATTATATTATACACAAGGTTTTGATAAGGGTTTTATTGGTTTTACATCAGAACTAAAAACATTGTGTAACATTGCAAATCAATATCATCAAAA
>Ga0315905_10002204_pt1 | contig 20540 bp, 10 predicted proteins | sample LakEriMetagenome_5_FD_203522 | JGI IMG/M metagenome (GOLD analysis project Ga0315905, IMG submission 203522) | Freshwater fungal communities from buoy surface, Lake Erie, Ohio, United States - Buoy 4 MA121 | ecosystem: Environmental > Aquatic > Freshwater > Lake | place: USA: Lake Erie, Ohio...
GGGGTGACAGCAGGTGCCGTGCGTGAGAGACGGACCGCCGCCGAGTTTGACACTGCCGTGCTTGGCCTTGTCGATGCCGGGTGTGTCGGTGGCGTGCGTGACATCCAGACAAACCGCCACATCCGGATGCAGCCGGTAGGAAAGCATTCGGGCCCCAAAGCCGCCAATCTCCTCCTGGACACAATTCGCCGCGATCACCGTGCAGTTCAGCTTTGACTTCTGCTTGTGCAGCCTGCGCATGACCTCGGCGATGATGAATCCGCCCATGCGGTTATCGATCGCACGTCCCACGAGGCGACCGTCCCCGAATTCCTCCACCGTGTCGGCATAGACGCCAGGGTGCCCCACACGCAGTCCGAGTTTGGCCACTTCCTTATCGCTGTCGGCACCGACATCGACGTAAAGCTCGTGCACTTCCGGCGCTTTCTCACCGCCGCTGCGGTCGCGAATGTGGATAGCGGTATTCCCCACGACGCCCTTCACCGGTCCGTTCTCTCCCTGAAAGACAACCCGCCGGCCGCGCGCCGTGGCGTGATCGCTGCCGCCGATGCGGTCCACGTGGACGAAGCCCTCTTTCGTGATGTGCTTCACCATGAATCCGATTTCGTCGGCATGGGCTTCGAACATCAGCTTCAGCTCCGACTTCCCCTCCAGCAAGGCCCACGCGCTGCCATACGGGTCGTTGCCCACCGTGGTGGCGAACGGCTTCACATACTCAATCCACTTTTTCTGACCGGCGGTCTCAAAGCCGGTCGGGCTGGGTGTACTGAGGAGATCGAAAAGAAAGGTCCTGGCTGATTTTTCCATAAAGAGAGTGGCGCTGGGATTACAGACGAAAAGCCGGGCAGACAAGGCATTGCTTCAGACCTTGAGGCCCAAAAGCCGCCGCCGGTTCTGCTGGATGAAGCGCGGAATGATCTCGCTCTCGATAAAGGCGAAGGCCGCTTCCAGGCCGGATTCATTGTAACGCTTTCCGATCCGGCTCTCCAGGGTTGTCGGATTGCAGATGGTGCTGAGAAAGTGATTGGATGTCATGGCGGTGAACATCTCCGCATCCATGCGGCCAAGACGGTCCAAAATCCAGCGGCGGGCATAAAGCCCGAGCACTGCATCACCGATCCATGCGTCCTCACGCTCCTGAGCCACCGCGTGCACCTGCTTCATGCTGAACGCTGGAGTTTAGCGGCCAAAGTCAATGAGTTCATCGCCCGGCTGCAGCACGATGCCGGTCACGAGCTTCGACGAATCGACATCCGCCACGGACTCGTTTTCAAGGATTGTGTCCGTCAGCGTGACGCGGCCAATGACCGCAGTGCCGCGGCGCACGGCAAAACTGTCGCCCTTGGCGAGATTGGCCGCCTGCCCGCGGTCGAGCACTACAAATCCCGCCGCCTCCTCGGTCTTTTTGATGCGGGCGATGGCCGGCAGGTTCAGCACGGTGGACTGCAGCTTCGTGAGCTTCTGCCCCTGCGGCTCCTCCGGCAGCGCCTCCACATTGGGCGCGCCAGTTTCCTTGAGCACATCCTGCTCCTTCTCCAGCATGGCTGCATCCGGAGAAGCAAGGTCCGCCGGGGCTTCCGCCACGGTGCCGACGACTTTCTCCGCAGCGTTCGCGACCGCGTCAGCGGCTTTGCCGGCTCCAGTGCCCACGGCCTCTTTCACATTATTCAATGCCTCCGTCGCTTTAGGGTCGGCTTTTCCCAAGACATCTTTGACCGCCGCATCCACATCCTTGCTGACCCGGGCGGCCGCATTCTCCACCTGAGCCGCAGCATTGCCGGCGGCGGCCTCCAGTTTCCCCTGCACAGAATCCGTCACCTCGGCCACCATGGCAGCCGGCTTTTGCGCTGCCTGCTGGCCTTCTTTGATGGCCTTCTGCAGCAGCTCAAACTTCCGGTCATTGTCCGCTCTCATTTCCTCCATTCGGCCATCCATGTCCGTTTTCATGGTGAGGTAAATACCGGCACCAATCAGCAGGAAGAGACCGGTGAGCGCAAAGTGGGTGAGTTTCATGGGAAAGTGCGAAGGCTGGGGGGACGAAACGACAGTCGTGGGCTGGGTAGGGAAATCCTTTACCGTGCCCATTGGGCAAAATCAAGATGCGTTTACTGCCCGCTCACGCCGAGGCCCCCATCGGGGCTTCAGATTTGCAATTCGCCACTTGCCACCAAAGAAAAAGCTGGATTTATCAACGGCTTGAAATAATTAAGAGACGTTGAGTTTTAAGGATTGCCGTTCCCGCCTTCACTCACCGCTCTGGCAACTAATCTGCTGCCCTGCCCTTCGACACATGAGTCAGCTCATCTCATTTACCTGCGACTGCTGCCAGACCCCCCTTAGTGTGGCCGTCGAGTTGGCGGGCATCAGCGGCCCATGTCCCTATTGCGGTGAGACCGTGACCTCGCCAGCCGCACCAGCCCCGACGAATTCCGCCAGCTTTCGCCCATGGCCGGGTGCCGTCGAGTATGTGAAACCGGCGGCAGCGGAGGGAAGCTCCGGGGAACCGGAAGGCTCCAGGCAGTGGCTCCAGGCCCACATGATGAGTCCCGGGGAGGAATTGATTCACCCGGTCAAGCCCCGCCGCCATTTACTGGCGACTGCGGCCACCGTTGTTACCTTCGCCTGCGGCGTCACTGTGGCCTATCATTTTTGGTCTACCCCGGCAAAACCGGAAAAGTCAAAGCCTGTCGTCCGTCCCGCCGCCCCTGCGGCGAAACCGGCAGCGCCAGCCCGGCCGGAAGTGCTCGCTTCCGCTACAGAAAGCGACCCCGCCCCTGCCGATACACTGCCCGCTCCCGCAGATGACATCCCCGCAGCCCCTGTCACCGGCACCGGCAGAGTTCTTGCGGCCAACGTTTCCACAGCGCCGTCCGCTCCAGCCGCCGTCATCCCAGCCGCGCCGCAGCCCCAGGAACCGCACTCCGCCCTGCTGCCCGACCTGCCCGCAGAGCCTGCCACCACCGCCGAAATAACCGCGGCAGAGCAGGAAATCCGCAAGGTGATCGCCACTGGCGGCCATTTGGAGAAACCCGGCACCGCCCTGGTCAAATTCTTCGCCGCTCCCACGTGGCAGGACCGCCTTCCGTGGGTGCTCGCCCCGGATGTGATGAAGCCGCAAATGGAGGCTTACTACAAGTCCGCTAAAGACGGCCCGCTCATTCCCGACAGCGTGGAACTCAACAACATCGAGTCCACCGAAGAGGACCCTGACCGCAAGTATTACTCCTACGTCGCCTTCTTTCCCGATGTCCCGGGCCCCATCCCCATGACCGTGGAGGACACCAAAGCCGGCTGCAAAGTCGAGTGGCGCACCTTCATCGAATGCAAGGACCGCCTCCTCGAAAAATTCTGCGAGGCTTATACTCCCGAGCCCGCCACCTTCCGCGTCAGCATCCAGCGCGGTCATTACTTCGACAAGGATGTGCCCGCCCAGGACCGCAAAGTCGTCTTCGATGTCCTCGCTCCGGACCAAACCGGGCCTTACAAAGTATGGCTCGACAAGGACAGCGTGAACTACACCCGTCACTTCGCCAGCGGTGTGCGATCCCGCTGGGAGATTTTATCCCGCATGGTCCTCACCCTCCAGTGGGAGAAGACGCAGGACGGCGCGGCATTTGTCCGCTTGCGCGAAGTCGTCGCCGACAATTGGCATCCGGAATTGCTTCCTGCGCAGAAAAAGCGGAAGTAACCCCGCCATGAACGACGCCACCACCTCCGCCGCTGCCGCCCTCACTTTCGGAACCCGCGACAGCAAAGCCGCCATCGAAACCGGCAGCGCCTTCGCTCCGAAGTTCGACAAAGACGGTCTCATCACCGCCGTCGCCACCGATGCCCTCACCGGCGAAGTCCTCATGGTGGCCTACATGAACGAAGAGTCGCTCCGCCTCACCCTCACCCTTGGGGAAGCCGTCTATTTTAGCCGCAGCCGTCAGGAAATCTGGCACAAAGGCGCCACCAGCGGCCACGTGCAGAAGGTCGTCGAAATCCTCACCGACTGCGATCAGGACGCCCTCGTGCTCCGGGTGCAGCAACTCGGCGCCGGCGCCTGCCACACCGGCTACCGCAGCTGCTTCTACCGCCGCATTCTCCCGACCTCCACAGATCCCGTCGCCCTCCAGCAGGCCATCGCTGGCAAGTCCTACGACGCCGACTCCGTCTATGGCCGCAAGGCCTAGCCGCAGACTCCACCGCGCCGCGGCTGCGGGATTGCCCCCGGCGGCTCTCCCCCGGATAGAGTGGGCATGTTCCGCTGCCTGATTGTTTTTCTCTCCCTCCTCGGTGTCATCCGCGCGGAGGAAAAGTTCGGCCCCTATGCCGAGCCGGACTTTCCTGTGCTCACGTCCACGGTGGACTTCACCGACTGGGAAAAGCTCGGCTTCCCCAAAGACAACATCGCCGTCCGCGGGCTCATCATCAAACTCCCGCACGACCTCTACGTCTGCTTCGATCAGGACCTCCTCCGCGTCGCCGGCATCTGGCAGGGCGAGCCCGGCGGGAAATTCCTCACCTACACCACCATCCCCGCCATCTCCTACAACCAGGAGAACAAGAAATCCGAAGGCGGCCAGAAGGATCTGCCCAAGCCCATCGGCAAGCCCCTCATGGCCACCGGCCTCATGCCAGGATGGATTCTGAAAGCCGCGAAGGATGTCACGCCGGACGACTTAAAAGACCCGCGCCCGCCGGGGCCGGACCCGAATGAGCCGGGGCGGGGGCCGCTGCCGGCGGATCGGTATCGCTGGGAGAACTTCGTTATCAATGGAGATGCTGGCCCAAGTTGCGTTACTCTGCACTACCGCTGCGGGGAGGCTCGAATTACCGAGCACTTCGTGGTCGAAGCGGTTGATGGTGTTTTGAAACTGAAACGGCACATTACCACCCATGACGGGAAGCAACCCTTACTACCGGACTTTGAATTATTACCGAGCAAAGAGGCGCTTACCCTGGTGGGCGGCTTCGCCGGGGTCGAGTCAACTGTAGCTACGACGGTGATCGCGAATACATCGTTGCTTGCGTGTCCAGGCACGCCTGGCTGGGATGTTTCGTATAAGATTCCAGAAACGCGGCCCGGAGCTGACGCCATGCCGAGGCGGTATTTAGAGTGGCCCGAGCAGTCTGTTAAGGTTCCAATCAATGTCCAACCGGCGCAGGGCGGATTCCAGATTGATGAAATCGGCTTGCCTGTTCCGAACCCGTGGAAGCGTAACGTGAGGCCCAGCGGGATTGCGTTTTTTCCGGACGGCCAGGCACTGGTTTGCACCATTGATGGTGATCTATGGATTGTGAGTAATCTCGCCGCAGGCCAGCAACAAGCGTGCTGGAAACGATATCTGAGTGGTCTTCATGAACCTCAAAGCGTGGCTTTGGAAAGTTATAAGTGGTCATCCAGAAGTTCTATTATCGGCTCGCAAGGACAGCACTGGAAAGTAGGAGAGTACTGCGACTTCTATGTGTTTACCCGGGACGGCATACTAAGGTTCACTGACAATAGTTCCGGCTCCGGTAACGCGCGATACACCAACCACTGCAACGCCTTCACCCAAACCGGCGAGACCCGCGAGTATCCCATGGACATGGTCGCCAAGCCCGGCGGCGGATTCTACATTGCGAAGGGCGGTCAGATGCTCACGCGGAAGACGCCGCAGGGCGGTCGTGTGCTGGAGATTTCCGCGGATGGAAAGACGGTCACGGAAGTCTGCACCGGCCTCCGCCAGCCCTATCTCGGCATTCATCCCAGGACCGGGCTCCTCACCGCCAGCGACCAGCAGGGACACTGGACCCCCAGCACCCCCATCCGCTACATCCGGCCCGGCGCTTATTATGGATTTGAAGAAGCCGCCCCGCGCCCCATCCCGTCCGTCATCGATCCCCCCGCGTGCTGGATTCCCCATGAGGTGAACCAAAGCGCCGCCGGCCAGGTGTGGGCCGTGGATGCGAAAATGGGCCCGCTCAACGACCGCCTGCTCCACCTCATGTATTACCGGCCCGGCATCCTCGCCGCCTTCCTCGACGACGCGCAAAAGCAGGCCGCCACCGTGCCCACCCAGCTCGCGTTCGACTTCCCCCTGCTCAAAGGCGCCATCAATCCCGTGGACGGCCACCTCTACGTCGTCGGCTTCCGCATCTGGGGCACCGAGTCGAAGCACATGGCCGGCATGGCCCGCATCCGCCCCACCGGCAAGCCCTCGCCGCTCCCCGCCGCCGTGCGCGCCGTGCCCCAGGGCGTGCATCTCCGCTTCACCGAGAAACTGGACGCCGCCTCACTAAAGCCCGATCACTTCACCGCCTCCCGCTGGAACTACAAGCGCACCCCCGGCTACGGCTCCGCGCATTACAAACTCGACGGCACCCCCGGCGTCGAACCCTTGCCCTGCACCGGCGTGCAACTCAGCGCCGACGGACTCGGCGTCCTCGTCCACCTTCCCGACATGAAGCCCGCCGAACAATACCGGCTCGACTGGCGCATCGCCTCCGCCGCCAGGATGAAGATGGAAAACTTCACCTGCCTCACGCTCTACGCGCTGGAGCCCTTCGATGCCTCCGCCGCCGGATTCGACGCCACCTTCCAGCCCAAAGCCGCCGCCGAGATGACCGCAGCCGCCGCCCAGGAACCCGCCAGCGCCGAAGCCGGGCAAAAGCTCGTCACCCAGTTAGGCTGCCTCGCCTGCCACAGCACCAACGGCAGCATGGAAGGCATGAAAGGCCCCACCTGGAAAGACCTCTACGGCGGCAAATTCCCCCTCCACGACGGCGGCCAATACACCGCCGACACCACCTACCTCAAAGAAAGCATCCTCAATCCACCGGCCAAAATCCGCAAAGGCTTCAAAAACGCCGACATCGGCATGCCCCCATACGCCGGCATCCTCAGCGACAACCAGCTCGACTCCGTCCTGCTCTACCTGCGGAGTCTAAGCGCCCGCGGCGCGGTGGAATGAAGCCGAGAATCCTCCTTGCGCGTGGCGGCGGGGGCTTCACTATGGCTGCCGTGAATCTGCTGAGTCTAACGCTTCGACTTATGGTGCTCCCCGCCTGACGGCGCGGCTGCCTTCCTGGCACCGTGCATCGCCGGGGAGCTGCTGGCTTGATTTCACTACCGGCGCGGCGGGCAATTTTCTCTCATCCCAGGCACAGCCGCCCACCGGCTTCCTTTTTTCTTTGGCCCGGGATGAACTGTTTACCTATCATGTTCGCCAATCCTTCCCTGAAATACCGCCCCTTCCCGCCCATCCCGATCACCGACCGGCAGTGGCCCTCACAAGTCATCACCAAAGCGCCCATCTGGTGCAGTGTGGACCTGCGCGATGGCAACCAGGCGCTCGCGGTGCCAATGAATGTCTCGCAGAAGCTCGAAATGTTTGACGCGCTGGTGAAGTGCGGGTTCAAGGAAATCGAGGTCGGTTTCCCTGCGGCGTCCAACACGGAGTTCGAATTCATGCGCCGCCTCATCGAGGGGAACCGCATCCCGGACGACGTGACGGTGCAGGTGCTGGTGCAGGCGCGGAAGGACCTCATCGAGCGCACGGTCGAGTCGCTCGTCGGGGCGAAGAATGTCATCATTCACCTCTACAACAGCACGTCTCCGGCGCAGCGCCGCATCGTGTTTGGGCTGGAGAAGGCGGACATCGTGCAGATGGCCATCCGCGGCACGCAGTGGATCAAGGACCGCCTGCCGCGCCTCGCGGGGAGCAATGTGCGGCTGGAATACTCGCCGGAGAGCTTCTCCGCCACGGAGGTGGACTTCGCCGTGGAGATTTGTCAGGCAGTCATGAGCGTGTGGCAGCCGACGCCGGAGAATAAGATCATCCTCAACCTGCCGGACACGGTGGAGGTGGCCATGCCGAATGTGTATGCCGACCAGATCGAGTGGTTCATCCGCCACATTGGGAACCGCGAAATCATCATCATCAGCCTGCACACGCACAACGACCGCGGCACCGGCACGGCCGCCACGGAGCTGGGCCTGCTGGCCGGCGCGGACCGCGTGGAGGGCACGCTCTTCGGCAATGGCGAGCGCACGGGGAATCTCGACATCGTCACCGTGGCCATGAATCTCTACATGCACGGCATCGCGCCCGGGCTGGACTTTTCCAACATCAACGGCCTCATCGCCATGTATGAGCGCTGCACCGGCATGACCGTCCCGCCGCGCCAGCCCTACGCCGGCGAGCTGGTCTTCACCGCCTTCTCCGGCAGCCATCAGGACGCGATCAAGAAGGGCCTCAATGCCTGGGAAAAGGCCGGCGACGGTGCCATCTGGGACATTCCCTACCTCACCATCGACCCTCGCGACCTCGACCGCCAGTACCGCGAAGTGATCCGCGTGAACAGCCAGAGCGGCAAAGGCGGCGTGGCCTATCTGCTGGAAAGCGAATACGGCATCAACCTGCCGAAGGACCTTCAGCGCGAGTTCGGCCCGCTGGCCAATGATCTCGTGGACCGGCTCGGCCGCGAAGTGACGGCCGCGGAGCTGCGCGAGATGTTCTGGAAGGAATACGTGGACCGCAAAGTCCCGTGGGCGCTAACGGATCTCGACGCCGACGGCAAACCTGGCGGCACCATCCGCTGCAAGGCCTCCGTGAGCCATCACGGCGCGCCGCTGGAGATTTCCGGCGAAGGCAACGGCCCCCTCGCCGCCTTTGTGAATGCCCTCACGGCTCACACCGGCGCGCCCTTCGAGATCAACCACTACAGCGAGCACGCCCTCGGCAGCGGCAGCGACGCCCAGGCCATCGCCTACATCCAGATCAAGACCGGCGACGGCACCCGCACCTTCGGCGCCGGCGTGGACACCAGCATCGAACTCGCCGGCATCCGCGCCATCCTCAGCGCACTGAACCGGGCGGCTTGAGCAGCGCATTCCCGCGGTCGAATGGCGCTGCCTTACACCACCGCGGGTGCTGTCCCCTCTGCCGGGGCAGTGCCCGCGTGGTGCAGGCGGAAGGTTTTGGTGAACACGGTGGCGAAGGAAAATCCGGCGACCTGCCAGAACCACACACTCGTGATCAGAAAGCCGACACCAAAAGCGATCAGCCCCAGAAATGATACCAGCAGACCCGCGCAGGCGATGCCCCATGCCTGCCAATAGGCGCGCCCGCCTTCCAGCACCCGTCGCATGGCCCGGAAGGGATTGAAGACCTCGCGGGCATCGAGAGTGAAGCAGTAGTGCGACATGTAACCCGGCACCGCGACCGAGGCGGTGATCCAAAGCACGGCGGCGATGACGTAGAGTGGCACGGAATCATGATACCAGGCCAGCACGCCGCAGCCCGCAGCGGGCAGATGATACTGCACCATACCCAGGAAAGTAATGAGCCCATGCCGCATCAGGCCACGATAGTTCGTCCACGCCGGCCAGGCCGGCAGCCCGTGCTGCATGCGGTGCACCATCGCGATACGGTGCCCCATGTTCAATATCCAGCCCACAAAGGGAACCAGCAGCCAGAGCGCTCCGATGAGCACTTCTCGCCGCGAGACTGCCGACTGGAGCGGAAAGCGAAAGGCATCCCGCAGCCGGAGCGGCGTCGCGAGGTCGATTCGTTGCGGTTCAGGCATAGGGAGCGCTCACCTCTCGCCGTTCTTCGATGTTTGTCACCGTGAATATAGCTGACTCTGCCCCTGATTGATCACGGCACCATCTCCACGCGGATATCGCAGGTGGCGGCGCGGCCGAGGTCGTCGAGGGCTTTGAGTTGAGTGGTGCCGGGCGTAGCGTTCCAGTGGAGCGGCTGCCCTGCGGGGCCCGAGCCGATGAATTCTCGGCCGGCGAACCAGAAGACGGTGGTGGCCCCGGCGTCGGCTTCTGCTTTGAGCGGAATGGTGTGCGGCGTGGCTGCCGAGGCGCGCAGGCTGTAGGTGAGCGCGGCGCGGGGGGAAGTGATGCGCAGCTTCCCCGGCGGGGCGGCCGCCACCGCAGCGGCGACGGCCTCCATGGCCGGGGGCTCGCGGCGTGGGATGCCCGCGGCACGGAAGAGGGCGAGCATATCCGGCGGCCAGCACTCGAACACTTCACGGCGCAGTCCCGGGCGGCCGTCGTCAGCAGGCACGCGGCGGCCACTGGCGGCGGCGATGTAGATTTCCTGATGCAGACGGCAGGCGGCCACCGGCGAGGTGCCGGGCAAATACCAGCCCTGACAATGATGCGGACAGTGCGGCCCGGGCAGATCGCCGGAGACGGCGCACAGATTCACCTGCGCGAGCGGTGCGGGCGGCGGCGGCAGAAAAGCGGGCAGTTCCAGGCGGCTGAGGGATTGAAAGAGGAGCGGCCCGGCCGTTGCGCGACCGGTGTAGGCGGCGCTGGATTTCCCCGTGAAGTCGCCCACCCAGACAACAAGCACCCAGTCGTCGCAAATGCCCGCGGCCCAGGCATCACGGAAGCCGTTGGAGGTGCCGGTCTTCCAGCTCACGTGCGGATGGCCGGCGGTGTAGGGCTCGCCCGGAGTGGGCTGTGCGGGCGGCAACAGCATGGAGCGCACCATCCAGCAGGCGGCGGGACTCAGCAGCGGCTGCCCGGCCGCGAGCGGGTCCGCGGCTTTCCAGCGCAGAGGGCGCCACGCACCGTCGCGGGCGAGCATGGCGTAGAGGGCCGCGGCTTCGTCCATACGGATTTCCGCACCGCCGAGCGTGAGCGTTAGGCCGTAGTGGGAGGCGGGCTTGTTCAGTGCGACGCCGCCGGCCTGGAGGAATCCGTAAAAGCCCGGTGCAGCGAGGCGGTTCATGAGTTCCACGGCCGGAAGATTCCGGCTGCGGTAGAGTGCATCCGCAGCCGTGAGCGGACCGGCAAAGCCGCGGTCGAAATTCTCCGGGCGATACTCGCCGAAGGCGCGTGGCGTATCGCGCAGCAGGGTGCGCGCATGGATGAGCCCCTGATCCACCGCGAGGGCATAGATGAACGGCTTCAGCAGTGAACCCGGCGAACGCCGCGCCTGCACGCCGTCCACCTGACCGCTGATGGCAGCATTGTAAAACCCTGCGGAACCCACACAGGCGCGCACGCTCATGTCGGGTGCATGCACGAGGATGGCCGCCGCATTCTTCACGCCCTGCGGTGTCTGTTCCCTGACAAATTCCACAACGCTCTGCTCCAGCACGCGCTGCAGCCGGGAGTCGAGCGTGGCCGCGATCGCCTCCGTGCCGGGAGGAGCCTCCGCCACGAGGCGGCGCACGGCATGAGGCGCGATGTCCGGCGCCGTCCAGCGGGCCGCAGGCAGACGGTAGTCGCGGTCGCCGGGGAGCGCACTGCCGCGCACAGTGCGGCAGAGATTTTCCATGAGCGCCGCGAAGGCGGCATCGGGCTGAACAGCTCCCGGACTGCGCCGTGCGGGCCGCTGCGGCACCAGACTGAGCGCGATGCACTCGTGGAAGGTGCTATCCGCCGGACGCTTTCCCAGCCAGCGCCGGGAGGCAGCACCCACGCCCTCTACATTCCCGCCATAGGGCGCGAGATTGAGATAGGCTTCAAGGATCTCGTCCTTGGTATAATGGCGCTCCAGCTGCACCGCGCGGAACATTTGCTCCGCCTTGCCAGCGAGGGTGCGGGTGTTGAGGCCAAACCGCAGGCGAGCGAGCTGCATGCTGATGGTGGAAGCCCCGCCGCGCGGCGTGCCGCTCAGCACACCCCACACGGCACGGCCCACGGCGATGCCGTCCACGCCGCGATGGCCGTGAAACCGGCGGTCCTCATGCGCGAGGGTGGCACGCACAAAGTCCGGCGGCATCTCGCGCAGTGGCGTCCACACACGGTATTTCCCATCCGCCGTCAGGGTGAGTCGAAGCAGGCAGCCATCGCGGTCGCGCACTTCTCGGGACCATGTGAGGCCCTCCGGCAGCAGCGAACACCGAGGCAGCAGCAGCCACCCGGCAACGAGCAGCGCCACCAGCGCGAGCCCGCCACAGAGCAGCAGCCGCCACCGGCGGCGCAGGAATGTCAGGATCTTACTCACGGCTGGCGACACTCACCCGGGCGGCCGGCGTGTGCCCGCGAACGGCGTGGTCATACATGGAGGCGGCCGCGAGCGGCGGCAGGATGAAGTCCCCGGCGCACACCGGTTTGACGCGGTAGCGGAACGTCACAGAGCCGCCGGCGTTCACAGAGCAGTAGAAGAGGTTGCGGTCCTCGCGCACATCCACGGAGTCCGCGCCGGGCGTGAGCCCCGCCCCAGGCACCAGCGAACCGCTTTCCACTTCAAAGCCGCACGGCAGCAGGTCCACGAGCGCAATGTCACGCTGCTCTTTGCCGCTGACATTGCGGATGCTCAGAACCATTTCCGTGCCTTCGCCCACTTTGAGCTGCAGGGTTTCCTTGCCGCCGTTTTCAAACCAGCGCCGCACTTCCAGTCCCTGCGTCTCCGCTTTGTCAGGCAGCGCCCGCGGGAATCCGCTCTCGATGATCTGGAAGAACGCCCCGCTGTCCGGCGCGCCCTGCGGACGGATGAGCCCAAACTGAATGCGCTCCGCCTGAGCCGTGAACGGAGCACTCACGACGCCCGCACCCGCCGGAGCCAGCAGCCGCGGGGCGAGGTCCGGCACGATCTCATGCAGGCTGGTGTAGATATTCGAGGCCTTGTGCAGACCGGACCAGGCTTTCAGCGCCAGCACGGCACTCGCCGCGGAGTAGGTATTGAACTCGGCACGGGCGATGCCCTCGGTGATAGGCTTGAGGTCCTCATACGTCAGGGTGCCGGCGATGTCAGGATAGTGGCGGCTCAGGAGCATGAGTGAGAGCGAACGCGTGGCCAGCGGCTGCTCATCATAGCGCGACCAAAATGCCGTGACCGGACGCAGTTTCTCCGCGGCATTCCACTCCGTGATGAGTTCACGCGATTCCTTCTCCATGAGCAGCAGCGCATAGGACGCGGCCATCCACGGGGCGATGAAGGTTCGCTTCCAGTCGTCCTGAGTGCGTTTATGCAGACCGTCGCGGAGATTGAGCAGGTAGTTGGTAGTCACCTCACCGCTGCGGGTGAGCAGGTAAATGGCGCGCGCCACCGTGGCGGCTTCGTAATTGTCCGCAGGCGTCGCGGCAGCCATCGCCTTCAGCCGCTTCAAGGCACCGGAGATCACGTCGCCCGGCACCGCATACCCGGCTTCCTTCGCCTCCAGCAGAAAGTGCGCGACGTGCGGCGTGAGGATCTCAATGCCCCCTGCCCCGCCGCGGCCCCACAGGCCGAAACCACCATCCGGCGACTGCCGCGCGCGCAGTTGATTGAAGACAGCGTCCATTTCCTGTGCCGCCTGTGCCCTGTCGAATCCAAAGCTGGCGTCGCTGCTGAGAATGGTGCGCGCGAGGGCTTTGCTCGTGATCTGCTCGGTGCAGCCGTGCGGGAACTCATGCAGCCACGCCTCCAGTCCCGCGGCGAGATTCAATGGCAGCGCAGAAACGGCAGCGCGGCGTGAGCCGAATTCTTCATGCCAGCCGCCCTTCACGGCCATGGCAAACTCCGGCTGACGGAACCAGCCGCTTTGCACCAGCGTGGTGCGCGGTGTGGCAGGACGAATGCTGAGCGTGGTGCGCCGGGTGCTGCTCACGGCGCCGCATTCCACGCGGAACGTCAGTGTTGCATTCCCCAGCGGCTCGCGCGCCCGCACCTGAAAGCGCAGAGTGCCTTCCTTGCCTTTCGCCACGCTGACCGGCGCGGGCGACTGCAGGATCTCGACATTCTCCGAAGCTGTCAGGGTCACCGTGAGCGGTGTGATCGCGCTGTCTTCGTTGTTCGCGATGGTGAGGGACGCGGTGAAGGTATCTCCCGGAGCCGCAAAGAGCGGGGCATTCGGCGTCAGGATGAAGGGGCCGCGCACGAGGCACTTCGCCTGCGCCTCTCCCAGATGCGCACCGCCCGCTGCGACGGCCATGATCGTGAGCTGGCCATCGAAGTAATCGGGCACGGTGTATTGCAGTTCACGCTTCTGCGGACCGGTTTCCACAATGCCGGACCAGTAAACAACCGGCGCTTCGCGGCGGCGTTTGAAGGGATTGAGCACCATGGACGCCGCATCGCCTTCTCCATCGCCGTCACCGCCGAAGGCCTTGCTCCGGCTGAGCAGGGTGAACTCCGGAATGATCAGGTCCAGAATCTGCCAGGTCTCGACCTCCAGCGCCCGCTGGCGGAGGAAGAAGTTCAGCGGCTTGGGCAACTCGTAGTTCGTGATTTGATGAATGCCTTCATCCACCGCATAGATCACCGCCCGGGATGGCAAGGCACTGGTCACGCCGATCTTCATTACATTCCCCGGCACTATGACCGGCGGCACTTCAAGCTGCAGCGCTGTGCGGCGGCGGCCGGCATTCGCTGTAAACGGCTCCACCGCGTAACTAAGCGGACTGGTGAAGACTTCCGGCGCATCCAGCCCCCTGACAAAAGCAGCGTTCACATACGCGCCGCCTTCGAGGGCTTCGGGAACCCGGATGCGCTGCACAGAGTCGGGCGTATCGCTCCGAAACCACTGCCAGCCGAGCACTTTCTCGCGCTCAATGGTGAGGAGCCCGGCTCCTTTGAACGGTGCACTGAGGCTGCATTCAATTTCCTCGCCACTATTCCAGTCCCCGCGCGCCAGCTTCATCTCCAGCTCAGCATTATGCTCCAGGCTGCGGCCGCTTTCGCCCTTCCCGGCGACCAGGAAAGCCACATAGGCCACCGTCGTTTTATTCTCATTGACCAGTTCCAGGGAGAAATCCCCCGTACGGTCCACCGGCAGCACATACTCCATGCCCGCAGCGGGCAGGGTGAATGGCGTCTCGCTCACCACCGTGGTACGGCTGGTCGATTCATAGTCGTAGCTGCCGCTGTCCTGCTTCACGAGCACCGAGTGCCTCCGGTGCTGGGAAAGGCGCAGCGTGAGCGCCGGGGCATCCATCGCTTTGCCCTCACGGCCCGCGCAGACGAACTGCAGCTTCCGCGGCGCATCCTGACCGATGTAGTTGAGGTCGCCGTCCGCCTTGTAGCCGACGATGAAATCCAGCGGCGAATAAATTCCCGACTGCGAAGCTGCTACGCTGCGGCCACCATCGGCTTCGAAGGCCTCCGCGTAAAAAGTGTAAGCAATCGAAGCCCCGGCCCAGCGGTCGAGCTTCAAATCAAACACGCATTTGCCATCGTCGCCGGTTTTGATTTCGCCGAGCGCGATCTCCGGATTGTGCGGCAGGTCGGTGTTGCCGGTCTGCGCCGAGTAGAAGGTGTAGTCCGGAAACGCCGGCAGATAAAACGATGCGCGACGCAGCACCATCTTGCCGGTCACACGCCGCTCCGCTGCAGGGAATCCGAAGAGCGTGTTCAGTTCGATAAAGGCCTTCACGTCCGGGGCATTGCGCCAGCCCACACCCGGCGTGCCGGGCAGCGAGACCGCGAGCTTCATGCGGTCGGACTGGAAGTCCTCCACGCGGAAACGGTGGTAGCCGAGAATGGTGCGCGCCTCATCCGGCAGCGTGAGCGCACTGGAGTAAACGCCCGTCGGCCCGTCCTCGCGCAGCGGGATGGCGGTCTCGAGAAAGCCGTCGGCGGGAAGTTTCAAGTCGGCCTCGTGCACAATGCGGCCGGCGGGATTGCGCACTTCCAGTTTCACCGGCACGCCCTCCGTGCTGCCTTCCCAGCCGCGCGGCCGGACGGCGATGCCCAGATACGCGGTGTCGCCCGGTCGATAGATGCCGCGCTCGCTGAAGAGGAAGGCATCCAGAGCTTTGGCTTCGCTGGCCAGCACCCCGCCGGTGGAGAAGCGCGAGAAATCAATCCGCCGGTCCTCCCGGCTCCACGGGATAAAAGCGAGGTCCTGCCCCTGCCGGGCGAGAATGGCCACCGGCGCAAGGTCCTGCTTGAGATGCGCCACGGCATCAAAGTGCACATGCCCGCCGTTCGCCGTCGTCTGCGCCGCCACGGTGTCGCCATTTTTGGCTAGAATCGTCACCTCAGCGCCATCCACGGGACCGCCCTGACTGATCGACTGCACAAAAACATCGCGCGAGCCGTCGGCATTCCGCTTCACCAGCAGCCCGAGATCCGTGACGAGCACAAAGCGCGACGGGCCATTCTTCCAGCCGTTGCCCTCTTCGTCCTCCATGCCCGGCGGCGGGCTCACCCGCTGGACGATCCAGTCCGGATCGCCCTGCGCTACCGGCTCACCGTCTTCGTAGTCCGGCTCTTCCGTTTCATCTGAGACATCATTCTCCTTCGACCGCGGCTTCACAGATTCCGCCTGGATGAAGAACAGCCCCTTCAGGCCATTCTCCGGGGCATTCGTGGCAGGCCCGAAATCATAGGCCGTCCACACGGACGTGAATTCACTGGGAGCCGTCAGCGGCACGACCTCCTGCCGCATGCGGCTGACGTTTTCCTTCCCGAACGCGCCGCTCCGGAAGTAGGGGGATTCGAAGTTCCCTCGCGTCATGCTCACCAGATGATTGATCTGCGCATCCATGACCCGGGCCAGCGTGTAGCGGATGTGGGAAACGCCACGCGCCTTCACCTTCACTTTCCGCTCGCCCTGGAGCGCGAGGACCCCGCCATCACCGGCAAAACTCAGTTCCGCAGGCAGCGGGGAAGGCAGGACCAGCGCGGCATAGTCTTCATGCAGCACGAAACCGCCCGTGCCCTGCAGCCCCTTCCGCACCCGCACCAGCAACTGCTGGCCGCTCTGCGGCGGCAGGCGGAAAAGGTGACTCTGCGTGAACTCCCGCTCATCCGGCTCCGCCACAGGCTTCACCGGCGTTAACTTCACCTCCTCGTCCGCAAGCATCTGCGCGGCGCTTTCCCACTGCGGCTCATCGCCCGGACGCGGGGAAACCTGAAAGACCTCCAGCGCGACCGCGAGCGCCTCCTGCGGCGCATAGCCTTTGGTTTCCACTACCAGCAGCTGCACGGGGTCGCCCTCGTCGTTCCTCGCCAGGGTCGGCTGCACGGCAGTGATAAAGAGCCCGCTGGTCACATCGGGCACTTTCACCCGGCCGGTGAGTTCCGATTTGATCACCTCGCCGCCAGCCTTGATTCCCAGTCCGGGCGCGAGACCGAACCTGACAAAATCCTCTTTCTCCGGAATCGTGATCCCGGACGAGCGCAGCCACAGGCGGCGTGCCGGGTCTTCACGGTCTTTATGCAGTGTAAAAGCCGGCACCGGCGGCTGGCCGTCTTTATGAAACAGCGGCGCCCCGCTAACGACATCAAACCGCACCAGCTTTTCGAGGTCGGCCGGCTCCACCGGCTGGGTGAACCGCAACTCCGCCACCACCTGATGCAGCGCCGGGTTTTTCGGATCGGTATAGAATTCCAGCTTCCCCATCGAAGCCTCCAGCGGCGCCGACCGCAGGCGGAACTCCCGCTGCGCGAGCTTCACCCCGCTGCGGAGTTCCAGCTGTTCCGGCAGCGTCAGTTCATAACGCAATCCCGCCGGCCACGGGCTCGACGGAGTGAAAATCAGGCTGCTGCCATTCCGCCACGTCCATGTGCCGCCGTGCGCCGGATGGAGTTTGATGCCGTCCACAGGCCCCGTCTTCAGCGTGGCCTCCGATTCCGGCTCCGCCAGCGGTCCGCTGTCCAGCAGCGGGGCCACCTCCCTCGAAAAATTCACGACGAGGGGCTCATCGACGTAGCTCCCGGAGTTCCGGTTGAACGACGGCGGCCGCAGATCCGGCACCGTTACCTCCACTGACACGATGTTCACCGGCACCGTATCCACCCTCGGCCGCTGGGCCTCCTCCCGTGCCCGCCGCTCCCATTCCGCCCGCTCTTTGCGCCGCTCGTTCCACTGCCATCCCGCCAGCACCCCGCCTGCCGCGGCTACCCCCGAAATCACCAGCACCCGGTGCCGCCATCCCCCACCCCACACTCCCCGGGCCAGCCCCTTCAGCCACCCTGGAGGCGACCAGCGGACAGGCCCGAATAAGGCATCGAAGACACGGCGAAAATATGATAGGGCTGGTTTACTCATGAGAGCGCAAAACGATGGCCCTTTTTGCGCCTCTCAGTTTTTGTTTAAAATACTAACACATCCTTCAGGGATGCGGCTCCGCACTCTACAGCGGACGCTTTTCCCTGCCAAAACGACCGGCCCGCCCTGCTTCGACGGCTCCATTTTCCCTGACATCGCCCCCCCGGAGCCGTATACAGAACCCCTTCGCTTCTGCGACCACATCCATACTCTGATATGAACGCAACGGTGACCGAAGGAGGAGAATTGTCTGCGGCGGATAGCCGGCGGTCTTACTCTGCGCTGAGCACCGCACGGCCGGCGGGAGCCTGGCGGTGAAGCACCATGTTTTCAAAGCGGGCGTCCCCAAAGGGATGCATACTGGTGCCAACCAGAGCGCTGAGCCCCTCCTGGGCATCCAGATAGAGCGCGGGATGGAGAATGATTTCTTCGCCGATAGTGATCGTTGGCAGCACAACGCGCCCAATAAGTTCGACTTCCAGTTTCACATGCACCGGTCCATCGGCTTCGCAGGGCGGGTTCTCCAGATAGCCGAGGACACCCTCGTTATTGACCACGTCCGTGATGAGGCCGGTCATGAGATCCACAGAAACCCCAATCCCCGGACTGCGCGCCGCAATTCCCACCGCATCGGTTTCCATCAGCCCTAGAAAGACTTTCTGGCTGCGCTCACCATGGTGGAGATCGCATTCAAAAACCATCGTGCTCCGGTCCACCGGGACTGCGGCGGTATCCACTCGGCGGACCGCGTAAAGATTGTCTTTGGCACTGTAGATCATACTTCTTCCTGTGTTGGATCGCTTCTCCGCCATACGTTCGAGCAAATACCGTCGGGTAAAGATGATCGGAAGCATGGCGGTCAGTTGGGTGGTCGGATTTTTGTAAAGGTAGCCGCAAAATTAATTATTGTAAATATAGTTTTACTAAAAATTACCACTCTTCGCTTTTTAGAGAGACGATCGGGATGTTGCGCCCTGAATTTCAAAAACCCCAAACGGAAAGTCAGGCAGCTGCAAAAAAATCCCGGCCGGGATTTCTCCGCGGCCGGGCTCGTGGGTTCGGGGATGTTACGCGTCGGGCTACTTACCCTTTGGAGCGGGCTTTTCGCCGTCCGATGCTTTTCCGGTGGAGACCACGCGGACAGCGGTGGCGACATCTGATTTCAGGTACTCTTTGGCGAGCCGGTTGATGTCTTCGAGGGTCACCGACTTGAAGTCCTCCAGCATGGTGCGCGCCCAGTCGAGACGTTCCGGGCGGGACTGACTGGGAGTCACGACAGTGCCGAGCCAGTAGGTGTTGTTGCGGCGCTGCTCCTCCAGAGAGGTAAGGATCGGCTTGCGGGCACGCTCCAGTTCGTCGGCGGTCGCGCCTTTGGCGGCAAGTTCGTCACCGAGCTTTTTGGCGATGGCGGTGAGTTCCTTCGCGTCCTTGGCATCGGCCGTCATCATGGCCATGAGCTGGCCGTAGCCGGCCCAGGTATCGCTCATCATGCTGGCCACGTCCGGGCTGTAGCTTTCCCCGAGTTCCTCGCGGACTTTCTTCCGCACACGGTCGGAGAGGATCTCCGCGACGAGAGACATCTGGCGGGAAAGCTTGATGTCCTTGCGCCGGTCCGTGGTCGGCCAGAAGACGAGCGCCATGCTCTTCGGGATCTTGGAATCGAACGCGAATTCCTTTTCCGGTGTGCCTTTGGGGAAAGCGACGGCGCGCAGTTCTTCGTTGGCCGGGCGCTCGGCGGCCCGGGCCGGCAGGGCTCCGACAGTGGCGGCAGCAGCAGCAATGACCTGCTCCACATCAAGGTCACCCACGATGCCGATTTCCAGATAGCCGCCTTTCAACTGCGGTTCCAGCCAGGCTTTCATCTCTGCAATGGTTCGGGCGGCGAGTTCCTCCTGCTGCGGGAAGACAAAGCGATAGTCGTCGCTGTGGGTGAAGGCGTCCGCTTTGGCCTTCATCACGCCTTCCGGGGTGTGATTAACCTGCTGGTAAACCATTGGAAGGCTCATCTTGAGCCGGGCCAGCCCGTCCTCACGCCAGCCGGGATCACTAAGGAAGGCGGCGAGCAGTTCAAACTGCGTGCGCAGGTTTTTCCGGTTCGTTTTTCCGGAAAGGCTGAAGCTGTCGTCCCCGACGGCGAAGTTGATGTCCACCGTCTTGCCGGCCAGCACCCGCTGGAGGTCGTCGATGCTGTGCTTGCCCAGCGCGCCGGTTTCAAAGTTGAACTGGGTGAACAGCGGGAGGCCCGGCTTGTCTTTCGGAGCAGTGAGGCGGCCTTCGCCGAAGGCTGCGGACAGCTCGATGGTGTCTTTCTTGAAGTCCGTCGGCTTGATGCTGAGACGCACGCCGTTGGCGAACTGCACCTGCGTGATTTGCAGGTCCTCCACCACCTTTTGCGCCGCCACTTTCCCATGCTCGCCAAAGCTCGTGTAAGCCCACGCGGCATCGGCATCCTCCTTTTGCGGCGCGACCTCCACGCTGCGACTCTTCGTCCACGCGTCGGCGATCGCCTTTTCTGCATCCTTCAGCGTCAGATTACCGCCGATGAAGACGCGAATGTCCTCTGTGCTCCAGTCCTTCTTGAGGGCCTCGTGGCACTGCTCCGGAGTGATCCGCGGCAGTTCCGCTTT
>Ga0315905_10002205_pt1 | contig 20531 bp, 25 predicted proteins | sample LakEriMetagenome_5_FD_203522 | JGI IMG/M metagenome (GOLD analysis project Ga0315905, IMG submission 203522) | Freshwater fungal communities from buoy surface, Lake Erie, Ohio, United States - Buoy 4 MA121 | ecosystem: Environmental > Aquatic > Freshwater > Lake | place: USA: Lake Erie, Ohio...
ACTGTTGCAAAAACAATGCCATATTCACAGGCAGCACGAACAGCCACCAAGGGTGCTGTTGGATCTGCTGGAAAGGTTGCTGCCACTGCTGCTGAGAAAACTGCTGCAAAAGTTGCTGGCAAAGTCGGTAGCAAGTTTATACCCGGCGTGGCACTGGGACTTGGTGCCGCTGATGCTGTCAACCGTTACCAGAAAGGTGACTATGCTGGAGCTGGTATTGCTGCCGGTGCAGGACTGGTTAGCTTGGTACCATTTGTAGGAGTTGCTGCAAGTCTGGGACTAGATGCATATAACATATATCGCGATGCCACCAATGACCCAAAAATAAATATCTCTCCTGAAGATGCTGCTGTGCTGGATCAAAATCTCAAGGCTATTCAAGACCTAAGCAAGGATCCTGCTGTTGCTACGGCCATAACTCCAGAGATCCGAACTAGACTAGAGCGTGTGATCAAAGCAGCGGCCACAGTGATTGTGGCTGACACTCCTGTTGCTGGGCAGCCCACAAACGGACAGTCTGCAACCCCAGCAGATCAGTCCACAAACGGGCAAGCTGCTGCTACAGCAGGTGTAATTGCCGTGGCTGTGCCGGATGACCTTGTCAAGAGCATGGACGACATTGAAAAAATATTGGCCAAATACACAGTTAAAAATAATATTTCAGAAAGCGAGCTGCGCAGTTTTGTATTGAAAAACATGCATCTGTTGACTGAGTCTGAACAAATGGCCATACGCCGTGACATGATAAACGAAGGGCCAGCCAGCTATATTGCCAAAGCTGCATCCGGACTCAAGGCTGGATGGCAAGCTCGCAGCGCGGATACTGCAAAGGCTGCTGCACAAGCAGCCGCTGCTGCCGAAGGACCAACTGGAACATTGAGCAAGCTGGGCGGATACATGGGCAACGTGATCTGGGACGGAACAAAATGGGTAGCAAAAACAGCGGCAAAAACAGCCGTTGGTCTTGGAATTGTTGGTTACGGTGGTTACACTGCACTTCGTCTCTGGCTTGACAGTGGTAAACTGTCCGACGATGACAAAAAAGAAATAGAGCAATTTGCCAAGATACGTGACAAATATGATGCATCCGCTTTGTCGCCTGCTGTTCGACAAAGACTTGCGGCCATAGACGCCACAATGGCACAACTGGTTCAGGCTGGTGTAGATAATTGATTGCCATATGCCATTGACCTGTATTCCGGCCAGTGTTATAATCAACACTTAACACCAGGAGCACGAAATGGCAGGCAAAGCAAAATCGGTTTACTTGACAATAAATCCAAAAGGTACTCTTAAAACAGCATTTCACAAAGTGTTCTTTGATGCCAAGTCCTACAACGACTATGTCAAAACAGATGAATTCAAGGCACTATGGCCCACTGAAGAATTCACTCTAGTGAAAGAAATCTACTAACATGAACCTAGATCAAGCCGCATTCTTTTTCACAGGCAGCATTTTGATAATGCTGGGGTTTGTGGTGATCACTGCAGGTGTTGTGGTGATCAACTATCTGTTGCACACCTACTGGAAACCAGTGAAATTTTTCAAGTTCCTGGATCACCCTTACCCACCGCGCTTCATGACCCCCGAAGAAGAAGCCACAGCCAAAAAGAAACAAAACAGTTGACCTTTATTACCCGAAGTGCTATAATACACACATAGCAACAAGGAGTAGTAGATGACAGCAGCACCAGAAATCCGCGCCGCAGTTGGCAACAACATCAAACGTGATCGTGAGCAAGCCATGTACGGTTGCACAGAAGTGGAACTTCGCAACAGCGTTGAATCCAGCATCACATTCCGGTTCACTGGCCCTGCAATGGTTGTGGCCAGCATGTTGAGCGATTGCCAAGAGATGATGGCACATGGTCCTTATGACTCAGACACCTTGTCCAACATTCAGGAAGATCAGCGCCAATTGCTGAACCGTGCCAAGTGGATCCTGTTTGAATACCTTTCTCCCAAAGACTGATTGGTTGACCTTTATTCACCAAAATGCTATAATACACACATACAGCAACAAACCGGAGTCCAAAATGGGTACACGAAGCAGAATTGGCGTCATGCATGGCAACAAAGTCAAAAGCGTTTATTGCCACTGGAATGGCAGCGTGGAGCACACAGGTGCTCGCCTGCAAGCACATTATGACAGTGCCAAGGCCAACTATTTGGTAGCACTGGGCGACATGAGTGTGCTGGGCAAGAACATTGAAATCCCACCAGATGTTGAACATTCGTTTGATGCTCCTGCTGGAGACATCACTGTATTTTACGGACGCGATCGCGGTGAGAAGAACACAGAATTCCGGGTAGCATTGACCTTTGAAGCGTTCCTGGAACAATGCGACAACTGTGCCGCTGAGTATTACTATATCATGCGGGACGGTGAATGGTACTGCGGTACCACATATGAAAACACACATCCGCTGAGCCGGACATTGACAGCATTGACAGAAGCTTTGACAACTCAAAAGGAAGTAGCATAATGGGACAATTTAAAGAACTTGATATTGAGATCCAGGATCTGTTGGCACAAGATGAGACTCCGGAGTCAATCAGTGCCTTGCTAGATGTTCCTGTCAACTGGGTCTACGACAGCATTCACATGCATGAACTTCGTGAAATGCTTGAGCCGGCCACAGTTGACCTTTAATCGTGTTAGTGTTATAATATAAACTTAGTAACTAGAAGGACCCACTCCATGTCAGATTCACGCACAGTCACAGCCATCCAGGCTCGTAAAAGCCTGCTCAAGGCATTTGAAGTCAAACGTCCCTTATTCTTGTGGGGTCCTCCGGGCATTGGCAAAAGTGAACTGGTAGAAGGCATCACAAGTGATCTTGGCGGACTCATGATTGACCTGCGCCTGGGACAGATGGAACCCACTGACATTCGTGGTATTCCTTTCTACAACAAAGATCTTGGCAAGATGGACTGGGCACCTCCTATTGAATTGCCCGATGAAGAAATGTCAGCAGCATACCCTATTGTGGTGTTGTTTTTAGATGAGTTGAACTCAGCTGCTCCGTCCGTGCAGAGTGCAGCATATCAGTTGATTTTGAATCGACGCATTGGCAAGTATCGCTTGCCGGACAATGTTGTGATGGTAGCCGCAGGCAATCGTGAAAGCGACAAAGGCGTCACATATCGCATGCCCACACCCTTGGCAAATCGCTTTATTCACCAGGAGATGAAGGTGGACTTTGCTAGTTGGCAGACCTGGGCAGTGGAGAACAAGATCCATCCCGAAGTGGTGGGTTACTTGAGCTTTGCCAAGCAGGACCTGTATGATTTTGATGCCAAGTCCAGCTCACGTGCGTTTGCTACTCCGCGTTCCTGGAGCTTTGTGAGCCAGTTACTGGACCAAGGTGCCACAGACGATGACACACTCACCAACCTGATTGCAGGTACTGTGGGTGAAGGACTTGCTGTGAAGTTCATGGCACACCGCAAGGTATCTGGACGCATGCCCAACCCTGCAGACATCTTGAGTGGCAAGGTCACAGACTTGAACGTGAAAGAAGTCAGTGCCATGTACAGCCTGGTGATCTCCATGTGCTATGAGCTCAAGGCCCATGTTGAGCTCAAGCCAGCAGATGCACAGTTTCACAGCATGGCAGACAACTTCCTGGGCTACATGATGAAGAACTTTGAGACTGAGTTGACTGTGATGGGTGCTCGTATTGCTTTGACCACATACGACTTGCCGTTCCTGCCCACCAAGCTCAAGAACTTTGACGCCTTCCACGCCAAGTACGGCAAGTACATCTTGCAGGCCAGTGCCTAAATTGAAAAGGGCTGCGTAATTGTAGCCCTTTTTTACAACTATGAAATATCAAATAACCCGATTAGATGGTCGATTCAGTCATTCTGGTGTCTTTAACTACATGTTGGAGTTTAGCAAGAATACATGGGGCAATGGCACTGGTGTGCTGGATTTTGATCGTGCAAGACGTTGGATGAGTCGCACCTACGGCTGGAGTCAGGATGTAGAAACTCGGTCCGCAATCAGGCGATTGGAATCTGTTCGCACCGACGTTGCAGTACAAGCAGAAGACATAAATCTTCACTGGGCATATTCAGTTGCGTATAAAGACTATCGTATCTATCTAAAAAGTGAAAAAGAACTGACATTTTTTCAACTGGCACATTCAGGAACTGAGTAGTGGGCCGGGTAACTGTAAAAAAGAATCTTGTGGTATTCCATGATCCTGCGGACTGGATGGAGATTCTAGATCTGTTGACTCAGACTTATGGCAACACAATTCGCATGCGGCACATCATGCGGCGTGAGCTGGGCTTTAGCTCTCGAGACCATCAGGGACTAGAACCTTATGTGCAGACTATCATGGTAGACAGTAATCTCGTCGAGGAAAAACGGCATCACTATAGTCAGCAGGTGCACCTGGATTTTTTTACAGAAGCAGCACACTCTTGGTTCCAACTCAAGTATCTGAACCGCAAAGGTCAGGATCCTGGGCTGTTTTAACCAATTTGACCATTGATGACTCTTGTGCCATAATTAAACATAAACAGCAACAACTTGGAATAACATAAGCGATGAAAAACATTGTGATATTTGGGCTGGGTCGCAGTGGAACTAATTCCCTTGCTGAAACCCTCAGTGTGACCACACACCAACACTACAATTATCTCAAGGAGTATTTTAGTGATAAATGGGCGTTAGATGATGATGGCCAAATAGTAATGCCAAACACAGGATCTCTGGATTTTGATGTCAAGTATCAGTATATCAAAAATTTATCAACACCGTGGTTGTTTAATTGCACACCAAATTCTGTGAACGATCGTGTGTTGGATCTCATGATCAATTGTGCTGCTACACACTTGATTGTTCGAGAAAATTTACAGGAAGTTTTTTTGAGCCATATTTTGGCCTGGTTTGGTGACAAGTTTTATGGTAATCAAGTCCGTCGAGAACCGGGGTCAATCTGGATCAATCAAGAAATGTTTGACAAATATCATGCGTACTATCTCAAGTATCAAACCATTCTTGGCAAGATTGCTCCAGTACAAGTAATAAGGTATGAAAATTGTGAATTCCGCAGCACACAGTATCACAGTAAATATAATCTACACAACAAAATGGATTACATAGAAAACCAGCAAGAAGTAATAAATTTCCTTAGCAAACTGCAGGTTGGTTCCTACTAGTAGTAGGATTTACCAATTTGACCATTATTCGTTCTTGTGCTATAATACACACATACACAGCAACAAGGAGCCCGGAAATGACTTACACTGTTCAAGAACTTGCACTGCAATACGCCGAGAAACTGGTTGCATATCACGAAGCACACCAAAGCGATGTTTCGGATCGGGGTCAGTGGGTTCGACAGGCTCGTAATGAGATGTACGATGCACAGACTGCCTTGAACCATGCCTGCGAACGTGCTGCTGAATTGCGGACTTGACTATTAATCACTCTTGTGTTATAATTACACATAAGCAGCAAAGGACACACATGACATCTACCACAGCCACTAAAGAAGACAAGAAAAAGTTCGCTAATTTGATTGGGCCCACTGAGCCCAAGGTGGATCGAGAAGTACGTGAACTTTTGATCACAGCCCGTGTGGGCTTATTGCTCAAGGCTTCATTCTTTGGTAACTTGGCCACTAGGTTGAAGTTAGTCAATGCTGACGAATGGTGCCCAACTGCTGCCACAGACGGACGTCACTTTTATTACAATAGCCGCTTCATCAAGATGTTGCGTCCCAGAGAAATTGAATTCTTGTTTGGACATGAGGTTCTGCATTGTGTGTATGATCACTTTGGACGGCGCGGTGATAGAGATCCACAGTTATGGAACATTGCAAATGATTATTGTGTGAACGCAGACTTGATCAAGCACAAGGTAGGTGAAAAGATCACGTCAGTGCCTTGTTTGCATGATCCCAAGTATGATGGCCTGAGCTCAGAAGAAGTCTACGATAAACTGTACGAAAAAGCAGACAAGATTGATATTGGCAAATTGCTGGATCAAATGATCGACGAGCACCTGGATGGTGAAGGCGACAGTGAAGGTGATGGAGACGGTGATGACGAAGGCAAGGGCAAGGGTCGTCCTAAACTCACTGCTGAAGAACGTCAGGCCATCAAGGACGAGATCAAGGAAGCCATGTTGGCGGCGGCTGCCACAGTGGACGGAGCAGGCAACTTGCCCGCAGGCGTCAAACGCTTGATCCAGGATCTCACAGAGCCCAAGATGGACTGGCGTGAACTGTTGCGCATGCAATTGGAGAGCACTATCAAGAGTGACTTTACCTGGATGCGAGCCAGCCGCAAAGGTTGGCACATGGATGCAGTCATGCCCGGTATGAAACTGGATCCCATGATTGATATTGCTGTGGCCCTGGATGCTTCAGGCAGTATCAGCGAAAAGATGCTGAAGGACTTTCTAAGTGAGATTCAAGGCATCATGGAATCGTTTCCGGCATATCGTATTCATGTGGTCACGTTTGATACTGAGGCCTACAATCCTGTGCAGTACGACAGTGACAACCTGGATGACATCTGCGACTACGAGGTCAAGGGTGGCGGCGGAACAGACTTTGATTGTGTGTACAATTACCTGAAGGAACATGAGATTGAGCCCAAGCGGCTGGTCATGTTCACAGACGGCTATCCGTTTGGTAGCTGGGGTGATGAAAACTACACCGACACAGTGTTCATCCTGCATGGTACCACAACAATTGAGCCACCCTGGGGACAATACGCCTACTACGACGAAAAGTAAACTGAAATCAGTTTTACCAAAATCCCCAGATAAATTTATGTCTGGGGATTTTCTATTGTAAATATCTATATGGATGACACTACACTTCAACTCACAATCAACGATATTGCGGCATGCCGTAATGTGATCGATGCTGCATTCAAACGCGGTGCCTTTGGTGCCAGCGAAGCCCGAGAAATTGGAATCTTGTATGAAAAGCTAGATCAATTTGTCACCACCGCTATTGCCCAGGCTCAAGAAGCACAGGCACCAGTTGAAACACAACCCCAAGGAGAATAACATGGCAAGATTTTTAAAACACATTGGTAAACACAGCGATCGCAAGATTGCAGTAGTCTTTAGACAGATCCCAGGTGACGAGCACATGTGCTTGGTTATCTATCCTGATCTCCTGCCCATGCACATTCATGATCCTTTGATGAAGGTTCTGGAAAGTCCTGTCGGACAAGCAGCCGAAGAATTGGCAGATGCACTGAATCGCAACCTGTTCCCAGATGGTCGCAACATGCTGCAAGCTCTGCATGCTGAAAGATTGATGAAGCGTGTGAATACTGAACATGTTTTGGTAACACCCAGTCCCAATGCAAATGTTCGACTGAGTGAACTCAACAAGATCCTGAACGAAATGAAACTGGGATCTGATGCAATCAAGAAGATGGCCGAACTGGACAACAATGCAGGATTGGTAGATCCCAAAGTTAAGCGTCAAGCAGAAGCTGCCTACAAGGCACAACAAAATAAACCAACCACTGGTTATTCTGCTGCCCCAGTGGACGGTGCCCTGGATGATAAATCCATTGCGGCTGACATGCTCACCCAGGCGGTGCGCATGCACAACGAAGCAACTGGCATGATCAACGAAGCAGCCAGAATGAAGAAGGAAGCAGAAAAAATGTTTCCTGGTGTACGCATGATGGACTTGCCCAAGATGGCACCCATGCCAGTGATGGAAGCTGAGAAGTCAGCAGTGAAAAAGGGCCGACCTGCCAAAGCCAAAGTCGCTGCCCATGCCGCTGAGTGAAGAATTCCTGTCCAAGTGGGATCATATAATTTCAGAAGTAGAAAAGACCGAAGTTCCGTTAGAATGCATCAATAAAATGATTGTTCGCATAGATGGCAATCGTCAGAAGACCATCAATCTAGCTAGACTAAGACGAGACGGGCTTGACAACGATGAGATTGAAGAACTGCTTAACCGCAACCTCAGCTCGCTGGGTGACACTGTGCGTACCATTGACTTTGTGGTTGATGTAAATGCTGTTGCCAGCATTGTTCAACCAGCCACGGATAAACTATTAAAAAGTTTATGAATGTTCGACTACTCAGCCACAGTCAGCCCACGAAGGAGTTTGCAGAGTCGGGAATCGACAATGCCCAAGAACTCATTGCATATTGCGCCCGTGTGTCCAATCCTGCCAATCAGCTCAACACCGAAACAAGTGAACGACTCATTCGATACCTGGTTAAACATGCTCACTGGAGCCCACTTGAAATGGTTTCAGCTTGCGTGGAAATTACGACAACAAGAGATATTGCAAGGCAAATCCTTAGACACCGTAGCTTTGCGTTCCAGGAGTTTAGCCAACGTTATGCTGACCCAACAAAAGATCTTGACTTTGTACTTAGAGAAGCCCGACTCCAAGACACACGAAATAGACAAAACAGTATAGAAAGCGATGATGCCGATCTTGCGTTATGGTGGGACAGCGCACAGCAAGAAGTTATTGATCTGGTTCGCAAGCACTATGCTCGAGCCATCGAACTGGGTGTTGCCAAGGAACAGGCCCGTGCTATTCTCCCTGAAGGCAACACAGTGAGTAGACTGTACATGAACGGCACCTTGAGATCCTGGATTCACTTCATTGAACTCCGGAGTGCCAATGGTACCCAGAAAGAGCATCAAATTGTTGCGTTGGCCTGTGCCCAGGCAATTGCAGCAATCTTTCCAATGGCTGCCGATCTAATTGGCCGGTAAACTCATGGCAATGAGATTGAAATTTCTTAAATAAATACTTTGAATGAACAAAATACTTGTCATTGGAAACGAAACTCAAACCACAGATGAGACAGTAACTGCTTTGGCCAGCCAGAGCAACAGCATCAATCATGGTCTTGTGACTGATTCTAATTTTGTCCCAATGGCTGCTGGATACTATCATACTAGCATAGCAGACCTAGCAGCAGGCGCCATTGCTCAGCAGCTGGCTAAAAACTTTGATCAGATCATAATGCTTGATCAGGATGTGGATTTGTATCCGCATTTTAAATCTTTTGTAAACACTTTTAGACTCATGATTGAATTGGAAAAAAACCAGTTCAATACAAAATTCAGAGACAACATTTGCAATAAACATATCATATATTGGTATGACTTGCTTCATACCAATAAGAGTGTGTGTGTGTATCCATTTATTGGATTACAAAATGATTTTGGCTGGGTTAATTTGTGTCAAAAAAATTCAAAACCACTGACTAAATTAGAATCAATTGTGGATTGGCAAACTGCTCCGGGATTTACTCCTATTAGAAACAACATGTTGACCGGAACAACAATGCCTGACAACTGCAATATATGTTATGAAAGAGAAGAAAATAATGGAGAATCTGCTAGACAATTTGAATCACTGGAATGGGCTTTAAGATTAAAATTAACGTGTATAGAGGATTTAAAAAAAATAACACATCCTGTTTACATTGAGGTTCGTCCAAGTAATAAATGCAATATCATGTGTCGCATGTGCGGTGGCAAATACAGTCATCTAATAGCAAAAGAAAATAAAAAATTTGGTTTTCCTATACAACAGACCACGTTACAATTGCAAGGTAATGTGCCTTACGAAAAAATAAATTTTGATACATTGCAACGCATCCACTGGACCGGTGGAGAGGCAACTGTACAACCTGAATTTTATGAATTCTTAAAGAAATGCATCAAAGAAAAACATGTTAATTTTGATCTAACAATTGGTACAAATGCAAAAAAAATCAGCGACACTCTACTGAGCTTGCTGGCTGAATTTCCAACAGTGACTTTTAGTGTGAGCTTTGATGGATATAAAAAAATAAATGACTACATCAGGTGGGGCACAGAGTTTGATGCTCTTAGAGAAAACTGCTATCGTATACTGAGAAACGGTCATACTCTGGCATTTCAAACTGTGTTCAGTATGTATAATGCAACTCGGATTCACGAAGTTTATGAATTTTATGATCGAGAATTTCCAGCACAGAATTCATTGGTACAGCCAGCCAGCATGATTAATTCTTATCTTGGGCCGTGGCACAATCCGTTAAAACAGCAAGTCTTAGAATCCATGTATCGTTGTAGAGAAACAAAAGTTTATTACAACGGTGGAAGAAATACCAACAACTTGGTTGATGAGGTAATAAGTCGTCACGAACAACATGATTACGATCCGTCTATATTAAAACAATTTTTTCATTACAACGACAATTTAGATCGTGCTCGAAACAGTAAACTAGTTGATTATATTCCTGAGTTAGATCAAGCTAGAAAATATTGTTAATGCTTGCCGATCTAGTTGCAAAGTAACTGTGCATGTTTACGCCAACGTATTTAAATAGTACAGCTTTTAATAACTCAGGTTATTTAAGAATGATGAATGATGAATGATGTAAAACGTAATCAATTTTACAACAACATTCTTAGAGAAGTCACTGGAAAACGCTGTTTGGAGATAGGATTTGGTCATGGATTACTTTCGCTTATTGCATTAAAATATCAACCAAAACATATTGTTGCGGTTGAGACTAATGTTGATGTCTACGAATTTGGAAAATATCTAATTAAAAAATTAGGTATTGAAAACAAGATAACCCTGATTCAAGAACAAATAAATGCATCATTTATAAATCTGTCTGAGTTTGACTTAGTGTACCACGAGATCATGAACAAAAACATGTGGGGCGAGGGTGCATTCCTACAGTTTGATACTGCTGTACCAATGATTCCATCTGAGTACACATGTGAATTTTATGCCTGTGAAATATCAACTGACGAGTTTCTGTATCTAAACAAGATGCCAAAATCTTACACAGCTGATGCTAAATTTGTAGATTGGTATAATTCTGTTAGAGACTTGCACTGGCCCAACGTTAATCTACTAGATGATTTTGATCTACTGCCAGATCTTGTCAAGATTGAATGCTTGAAAAATTTTGGGTTTGACAAGGGAAACTTTGTCCAAACTACTAACAACAAGTTTCAGAAATTTATCCCCGGGGTAGATCTAAGAATTGACTATATCAACCAAATTCAACAGTTAATTGATGCTTATCATACCTGTAGTAGTGATACCATACTAAACATAGATTTACCTTATTATGAATATCCAACATATTTGAATCGTAGCAAAAAAATAGCATCAATAACCGTAAGTCAGCCTTTCAAAACAATAACTGTAACTGATCACAACAATGTAACCGCTGTCACAGAGATAGATTTTACTAAAACTTATATGGATCTCATCATTGACCGTGCTGCACTAACTGGAATGTCTTTTATACTACCAATTTTTAGCATAAAGCATCATCAATCCACTTTGATTCTTTCAGCTGGGCACTGGGGCCATTCTCCTAATAGTGTGATTGTAACGCAAAATGCCAACGATGTTATGGTTAGACAACATTTTAATACAAACGGGATTGAGTATTCTTCTTCATAATCTATTGACTATTTGAGTTGGATATGTTATACTAGCACATGGCCGTAACTGCTGCACTAACTGAACAATCACACTGGAAACCCTGTGAGGTTAAAATTGTCAATGGACAAGCTGTGGCGTTTTCTGACCTGGTTGTGCATTCTTTTTGTGTGGCTGAACTTGAAGATCCTGTGATCCATGCAGCTGAACACTTGCTGGACTGGGAACACAGTGAAGCAGGTGCCTGGGTAATGTCTTGTGCAGCGGAAACTCCTTGGTGGTGTCGCCAACTGGATGTCAGCAACTATTCATATCAATTTAGTATCATAGCCAGACTCAGCAAACCCGATCAAACGTTTTTTAAACTCAAATACACATGATTGAATACATAGATGCCGTGGTTACAGCTCGTCCACCTGTGCAAAAGCAGATGTGGGACGTCGCTAAATTTGTGCCAATAATGGTGTATCGTACTCCTGGCAAACTCTCTCGAGATCAAGTGAATTGGTTACAAAAAACATATGGAGCTTTAGGCCAGCTGCAACCAGGTCGTTATTGGGATTATGCCAACAGTCAATTGATTGGCCTAATGGATGAAAAAATTTACATGATGTTTCAATTGAAATGGGCAGGAAAATGAATATACTAGTAACAGGCGGACTTGGTCTTATTGGGCACAATGTGGTTCAACGACTGCAAGATCAAGGGCACGATGTGTCTATCATGGACACACAAACCAACTACGGAATTATTCCCCAGCCTGAAATTGATTACCTGATTGAAGAGCGCATCAAGAAAATTGACCTGGGTGGCTACTACAAGTATGACATTTGTGACAGCTATGCTGTGAACAAGGTGTTCAACATTAAGCAGCCGGAAATTGTGATTCACATGGCCAGCTTTCCGCGACAAAAAGTAGTCAATGCCAACCCCGCGGCAGGTAGTCGTGTGATGAGTGAAGGACTGCTGAACTTGTTGGAAGCCAGCCGGGACTACGATACACGCAAATTTGTGTACATCAGCAGTTCCATGGTGTACGGAGACTTTGTGGATGATGTGACAGAAGATGCAGAGTGCCGCCCGCAAGGTCAATATGGCATTATGAAACTGGCAGGAGAATGGCTGGTGCGAGACTACAGTCGCAGAGACAATATTGTACACACTATCATTCGTCCCAGTGCCGTATACGGGCCCTTGGATGTGGAAGATAGAGTTATTGCAAAGTTCATGCTGGCTGCCATGCGTGACGAAACATTGAAGGTCAATGGCAAAAACGAAACTCTGGACTTTACCTATGTGGAAGATGCTGCTGATGGCATTGTGGCTGCTGCATTGAGCAACAACACCAACAACAAAATCTACAACATCACCAAGAGCCACAGCAGAACATTATGGGACGCGGCCAATCTGGCAGTGAAGTTAGCAGGCTCAGGCTCTATTGTGGTCAGAGACAAGGATGCAGACTTTCCCAGTCGCGGTGCACTGAACATTGATGCTGCACGTAGAGACTTTGGATTTGATCCCCAAGTAGATGTAGAACAAGGCTTTGAAAAGTATTATGAATGGCTTAAAAATAGCGTTTACTGGAATCCCAAAACAGTATAACAATCTCCGTACAGAAATTCTGGACGCAACTGATACAGTGTTGCGTTCAGGATCTCTCATGAGCGGAGAATATACAGAACAATTTGAATCCTGGCTGGCTAATAAAAATCACAGCAAGTTTGCAATCACATGTCATTCAGGCACACAGGCCCTGGAGATCATTGCTAGTTTTCTCCGAGATCAAAACAACACAACAGTATCAGTTCCTGCAATGACCTATGTGGCCACTGCCAATGCCTGGCGACGAGCAGGTTGGACTGTGACCGTTGCAGATACCAATGCATATGGACTAATGGATTTGGCAACGGTTCACAAAGACGCCACTGTGATTTGTCCTGTTGGCTTGTATGGCCATGCCTTGGATTTCAGTTATAGTTATAGTCCTGTTGATCATTCCATAACCTGTGTTGAAGATGCTGCACAACACTGGCTGAGTCGCAACTGTGAACGCAGGGGGTTTGCGGCTGCTATCAGTTTTGATCCTACCAAGAACTTCAACAATTACGGCAATGGCGGAGCAGTGATTACTGATAGTGCCCTGTTGGATGCCTTTGCTAGAAACTGGATTAGAAATCGATCATTTCATGTCAGCAGCAGTACTCAAACTGGCACAAACTCGCGAATGAGTGAGGTTGATTGTGCTCAGATGATGGTCAAGACTCGTTACATAGATGCGTGGCAAACTCGGCGGGGAGAGATTGCACGTCACTGGATGGAGCGACTAAGTCAAACAGGAATTCGTTCGCTGATTGACGCCACAAACTATCAAGACCATTGCTACCACAAATTTGTAATTGACGTTGATCATAGAGATCAGCTACATCAAGCTCTGACTGATCTTGGCATTGAAACTAAAGTACACTATCTGGATCCTATACAGGCCCTGAACCCATATCAAGACTGTGCTGCGCCTGACATGTTGGGTGCCTGCTATGCTCTAAGTCGCCGTTGTCTAAGTCTGCCAATCTACCCTGAGCTCACTGACTCAGAAGCAGAGTACATTATTGATCAAGTATTAAAGGAGGTCTAATAGATGTCAAGATTAGGTTATACTCATAGTTCTGTTGCTGTCGATCAAGATGCTGATATCTCTCACCTGGATCCAGTGTCTTCACAAGTGTGTAAAATGTTAGCGGATGATCCGTTTATTACTCAAAGGAAAATTGCTTCTACATTGAATATTTCTGTAGATCAATTGTACAACTTGTCACAAGCACTGCGGCCGGATACCAAAGCACAGAATCATATTCTATCCAGTGGAGAAGGTACCAAATATTGGTCTAACACTATTAGACCATTGCTTGATAATGGATCATTGCATGCTGCTATAGATCATCATTACATGTATCCCAATCGAATTGGATTATACACTGGTATGAGTTGCATGTTCTACTGTAATTTTTGCGGGCGTAATCCTGTTGCCAAATATGAAAAGAAATTTGAACAACATGGATTTGATGTATTCAAACAAATCATAGACCAAGATCCAAAAACTGATAAATTCTGGGATGATAGATTTAGAATCAGTGGCGGACTTGAGCCACTGACCAATCGATACTTGGGCAACATTATCACCTACGGTAAACAACGTGGTTACAAGATGCAACTTTACACCAATGGTTACATGATGACTGGCAAGTATGTAGAAAAAAATCCAGGCATGAAGGATTTGTATGCTGTTCGATTTAGCCTATACGGAGTAGATGCAGAAAATGCCTTTAAGGTAACCCGCCATTCTGAAAGTTTTGATCGCGTCATACAAAACATCATTGATTATATCAACTCCACTACTGATGTGAGGGTAGGAGTAAATTGGATCATCCTTCCTGGGTCTTCAAAGGATGTGTTAAAATTAATCAACATTATTGATTACATTAACACACGAACCAACCGTCCAGTTGATTTTGTTACCTTACGAGAAGATTTCAGTCAGAATGTTCGCGTAGTCAGTGATGAAGAACGAACACAACTTGTTGATATTTTTGACAGTATTAAAGATTTTAAACAAAACAAATGGCCAACCACACATTGGGATTTTGGATATGCTTTAGAATCACTAGTGCATGGAAAAAATTCTGGTGTATTGAAAATGATCTCCTGGAAAGAAATGGTACCGTATAGCTTCCCTCAGGTGGCAGTTGCAGTTGATGTCAAGGGCGATGTTTATGTGTATCACGAAAGTGGATTTTTGGATCGGCCTGGGGCAGAAAGATATATTATTGGAAACATCAACAATAGTAGCGTAGAACAAGTGGTCCAAGATTTTGTACAATCAGGAAAAACAATAAGACCAATGCCGCCCGATGTGGGATATCTAGATGCGTTTGATCATGTGGTAAGTAGACTGATCAATCAGGCTCTGGATGATGAGAAGTTTGGCATATCGTGGAAACAAGGACCGGTCACATGCAGATAACAATACCATACGCAAATTTATTTCAAGAATATACAGAAGCTAAAAGTTCTATAGATGCTGCAATCAAACGATGCATTGACAACAGTTCCTTTATAGGTGGCATTGAGGTTGAGAATTTTGAATTCAAATGGAAACAATACGCCTGTGCTGAAGATTGTGCCGGTGTGAGCAGTGGCACCAGTGCGCTGATGTTGGCTTTGTTAGCGGTGGGGGTCAAGCCCGGAGATGAAGTTGTGGTTCCTAGCATGAGTTTTATCAGTACCGCCGAGTGTGTGAGTCAGATTGGTGCTGTGCCTCAATTTGTTGACATTGATCAATATTACACAATGGATCTAGATTTGATCAAAAATGCTATTACCGAAAAAACTCGAGCCATTATTTTTGTTGATCTCTACGGCCAAACAATCGATCTAGAAAGATTGAGACAACTAGCCCCAGGCATTCCGCTGATCCAAGATGCTGCTCAGAGTGCCGGATGCCAATACAACGGAAAACCAATTGGAAGTCAAGCTGATCTAACTTGCTTTAGTTTCTATCCAGGAAAAAATCTGGGAGCCATGGGAGATGCTGGTGCGGTTACTGGTAGTCACTCATTGATCAATAAAATTAAAATGCTTCGAGATCATGGACGTAAAGGAAAATATTTACACGAAATTGTAGGGTGGAATGAACGACTTGATTCCATGCAGGCGGCTATCTTGTTGGCCAAATTTGATTTTTTAGATACCTGGAATCAGAAACGAATTGAACATGCCCAACAGTATATCAAGTTACTTGGTCACTGCAATGACATTGAGTTACCACAATCAAACAAAGTCAGCAGCCATGTTTATAATCAATTTGTGATCACCACTGACCGTAGAGATGATCTTTATGCGTTTTTATTGGCTCAGGGAATTCAAGCAGGTATACAGTTTCCTAAAGCCATGCATCAACAACCTGTGTATCAGAGTCGGTCCGCAGTGAGTTTGATCAACAGCGAACGTTTATCTGCTGGGTGTATCAGTCTTCCGGTTCATGCACAACTCGGGCACAACGATGTGACCATGGTCAGCCGGGCTGTGCTAGATTTTTTTAATTGACCTCACCGTAGAGTGTTGTAAAATAGTTTTGCAGCCATTGCCAATTGAAACTATTTTTTCTATAAGCAAAGTCATCTTTGTATTTGTAGTAAAACTCTCTTCCGTCCCTGGCTCCTGTCAAGGCCCATTCTGCGTAATCGCCATTGGCCACTGTTTCCCAAATATTGATCCTGTACTCAGTATCAATCGATGGTGATTTTTCTTGCATGTCGTAAAGTTTACTAACTTCTCTGAACGCTGTTCGCCAGGTGTGATACGGGCTGGTATCAAAATTCCCATAAGTGCTAATGATAGGCACAACTTCGTGGGGAAAACTTAATGTGTAATCCAGCCCAAATTCTTTATTTCGATTTTCAAGTATAAGCCTACAATTGTACATTATGATTGCCATTTCACCATACACTAATTTGTTTACTCGATTTTCACTGTAAAAAATATAATGCTTGGGTTGTTGCAAATAGTCTGGTTGAAACACAAAATCAAATCCTGGATATAGTTCAGTTTTTCCAAAAACAGCAAAGTACCAGGCGGTTGAGCTCAATTCTGCTGCTGTTGCTAATGCGTTTTCCATTCCTTCTACACCATGCACACGTTTGGCTCTGGCATATTTGCTTTGCAACATATTCCAATTGTTTTCAGCCTCAGGTTCGTCGTATGAAATAAAGACTATATCCTGGAGTTGCATTGGCTGTGTTGATTTTTTTGTTTTGTCTATATAGGGGTAATCGTACAACTGTGTTTTTAAATAGTTTTTGCATTCGCGGGGCACTATGACTGCCGCGCCACTTGGGCTAAGTGGTACAACTGTTTTAGTATTTTCACGCCATAGTGAAACTGTGGGGATGGTGTCCACTTGATCGTTTGTGCTAAACACTGCCAACGGTCCGGCCCAATCTATAGTTTTAATAGCCTCTACGTGAGTGTCATGATCATGCTGTACCACAGGCATGGGTCTACGTGGTACACCAACATTGACAAAATTACAATCATACCATTCCAACAATGCTCGATGTTCTGCATGCTCAGCAAAGCTGGGCACATGCATATAGAACGTATCTCCAAATTTTTGTTCATTGCTGGCAAACACATGCAGCATGGTGGCTTGCCACTGTTCGGGGTGCCAGGAGAAATCAAAGTCAGTGTAATCACAAATGCTGCTGCATATCCATACAAACTCATGTTGTCCCACTAGACTTTTGGCAACACGTATCAATGTATCTCTATAGTTGTCAAAGTATCGAATAGTTTTTACAGTATTGGCAATTTGTTTTGCGTTACCGTCTAGATGATCAATCTCTACAATCACTGCCGACGTTGAATCAACCTTGATCTTTATCTGTTCTACATATTTTATTTTGGTTGCACCTGGTACTGCGTAAACAGGACCACCTGTGCGTTGATGCTGTGTGCCAAACTGATATACATAATCTGGTTCTGTTGCATCAGGATGCCAGGTCCAGTCAAAGCTACCAGTATCTGTGCCGTTGGGCACAGTCCAATAAGGATCAACAGTAGTTTTGGTCGAGCGCGGATACTGAACATATTTTATTTTGGTTGCACCTGGTACTGTGTAAACAGGACCACCTGTGCGTTGATGTTGTGTGCCAAATTGATATATGTATTCTGGTTCGGTTGCGTCCGGGTGCCAGGAAAAGTCAAAGCCGCCTGCTGCAAAGTTGTCAGGAATAGTCCAGTTGTTTCGGTCCGGTAACCGTGTTAGTGAAAAGTCTTTTCTGTAGTGAATTTCAGAATAGCCCGACTTGGGCACTAGATATGTACCTGAATCCTTTTGATGTTGACTGGGCCAAGCATGACACTGATGACTTTGCCATGGCACCGGTTTCCAAAGGAAATCGAACCCTGTGTAATCCACTAAGTATGATACCATCCAGAAATATCCAGTGCGACTTTGTTGCTGTGCTTGTTCAATTGATTCAACCTCACACTCATGCACAAACAAGTTGGGTTTATTTCCAATATAAAATACGTCGAACATTAATGATCAGAATAGATGAAATTTACAACAACACTTTTTGGCCTTGGTTTCAACGGAATCGTCCAGGTTACAGAGTGTTTCATTGCGATCCTTTTGGACGCAGTGATCCAGACAGTGTGGTTAACTATGGCAGTGACACTGCTCACGAACACAATTATATATTCATTTATGACCAAGAGCCTATTCATTTGAACATACACATGGAGACTTTTGAGAAAGTTATAACTCTCAATGAAGATATACACTCCAATATATATTTTAATAGAGTAACTGGCGCCTGGAGCAAGATACCACGTGCAAATGGTGAATTTCCTGGATACCTGTTGACCAGTGAACATGATAGCGAAAATGTTGAATATGTGTGTGCTCATTTCAACTGGAAACCTGTTTACTATTTCTTTCATGGCTGGGCAGCTCTAGACTGGTATCGCGGATATGACAAGACCTTTTTGATACAGCCAATACAAGAACGCACGATCACAAAGACATTTATTGCACCAAATCGTATTGTGGCAGGTGAACGGCAACATAGATTAGAGATGCTGTACTACATATTCAAGAATGACATGATGCATAATCATATCAGTTGTCCTGACACATGCCCTGCAGAGAACATCAGCATACATGATGCTGTCAAGCCGTTGATAGCAAAGTATTCCGACATTGAATCTGTATTTGCAGCACAGAGTTTGCCTATTAACTTTGTAAACGAAACGGATCATCCCATGCATAGCTGTTGGCTCAGTTTGTTTGATGAGTCAGCCAGGAGTCTGCTGTATCTTGTGACTGAAACTGTGGCCACAGGTCGTAAACATCATTTGACTGAAAAGACATTCAAACCCATTGCGTTAGGCATGCCGTTTGTGATCGTAGGTACTAAAGGTAGCTTGGAATACCTACGCAGTTACGGCTTTAGAACTTTTGGCAACATCTGGGACGAGAGTTATGATTCTGCAGAAGATAGTGTACGTATTGAGCGCATTGCTGAATTGTTAAAGAGTCTTGATGTGCTGTCTACTGAAAACAAACAACTGTTGTTTAATCAGGCTCGAGAAGTTGTGGAGCACAACTGGAATCATTTCTACAACGGTGGCTTTGAAGCGGTTTTGTGGGTTGAGCTAAATGAGATGCTGGCACAGATAGATCCATGATAAATTTTTGTTACGATACCATGAGTAATCCTGATTTGGGTTATCCCAATCTTGCCAGTCAGGGTCTGGGCCCTGACGATTTTGACAACACCTGGCCCAGAACAATTGCGTTCAGACTGCTGGTATATCTCAAACACGCAGGTGCAGTTTGGACCAGCAGTACTGTGGACCAAGCACCCACAGGCAGTTGGTATCCTGTTGCGTTGGGATGGCATGACTTTGATTGTGATTATTTTGGGCTGATGAAGCCCAACACAATTTCTAAATTGCAACAGTGCAAAATAAAGGTATTGTTTTACTATCACGAAGGTGACAATCCTGATTCTATACGTGAACGACTGGATAGTTTGTGTGTGCAACATCAATTGCCTGTTGATTGTTATTTGTTTGTGAGTGCCAATACCATTGCCGACTCTGTGTCCAGATGCTATTATTTTCCAGATCACGAATACTTTTTGAGTTATGTCAATCGACGACAAGGCTACACACCCGTAACTGATCTACCCAGACAATATGATTTTACTGCATTGAATCGCCTACACAAATGGTGGCGTGCCTGCATAATGAGTAATCTGCATGCCGATGGTATTCTAAGCAACAGCTTGTGGAGTTACAATACTGATTGTATTCTAAATGATTGTGAGGAAGACAATCCTATCAGCATGAAATGCGACCTGGCCTGGGTTGAAGCACTAGAGTCTTTCTTGGCAAATGGGCCATACTACTGTGATGGTCCAGATTCAGACGCACACAATGATCACAGAATGATCAACACTGATCTTTATCTCAACAGCTATTGCCATATTGTAATTGAAACCTTGTTTGATGTGGATCAAAGCGGAGGTGCTTTTATCAC
>Ga0315905_10002206_pt1 | contig 20527 bp, 13 predicted proteins | sample LakEriMetagenome_5_FD_203522 | JGI IMG/M metagenome (GOLD analysis project Ga0315905, IMG submission 203522) | Freshwater fungal communities from buoy surface, Lake Erie, Ohio, United States - Buoy 4 MA121 | ecosystem: Environmental > Aquatic > Freshwater > Lake | place: USA: Lake Erie, Ohio...
GCTCGCTTCTGCTTCCACCACTACCACCACCGTCGCGGCTTCGATTGCTGCGTCCACCGCCAACTTTGCCCGTTCCTTTTCCGCTCTCAGCCCCGCGCCCCGGTTTATAGTCGCGCGGGTCCTGCGAACCATCATTCGGCTTGTAATTCGGGTTTTTCGTTGGCAGTTGGGCCTGCACTTCATTGAGGTAGCGGTCCAGTTTCGTCCTCAGCTCTTTTCCAATCTCGGGTTTTTGGGCCAGCAGGTCTGATCGCTCCTGAAGGTCCGCACCAAGGTCAAACAGCATGTCCTCGTCGCTTTCGTAAAAGTGAATCAGTTTCAGATTGCCGACCCGTATCGAAGACTGCGGACCGCCTTCGCCTTGATAGTGCGGAAAGTGAAAGAAGAGACCCTCGCGCGGACGTTTTACACCGAGTTCCTGTTTTCCGGTCAGCACCGCGACGAGGCTCCCCCCCTCAAGTTTTTCCGGAAGCTTGCTGCTCGCGATTCCTGCCCATTCACAAAACGTGGGATACCAGTCGTAGCCGACGACCGGTACGTCGCACCAGGAGCCGGCCTGAATCCCGGGACCGCGGACGATCAGCGGAACCCGAATCCCCCCCTCCCAGACGCCACCTTTGCCACCTCGAAGTCCATCTCGCCCTCCACCGCCAGATCCATTGTCGGACATGTAAATCACATAGGTATTGGAACTGAGCCCGAGCCTGTCGACGGCTGCCAGCACTCTGCCTACGCCCTCATCAAGATCCTCCGAGATCGCTGCCGTCGTGACCGCCTTCTCATTGGCACTGGGCATCAGCTTTTGGTACTTGGCGATGGTGGCTGGACGCGCGTTCTGCGAGGCATGCAGGGCATTCCATGAAAGCTGAATGTAAAACGGTTTTTTCTCTTCCAGGCTGCGAGCCATTAATTTCTCCGCCCGCTCCGCCATACCGAAAATGTCAACCGGATTCGGATCAACAAACTTGAAAGCCTGTTCATTGCCCGTGTCTCCGTCGTGCTCCCGATAGCCGTGCTCTCCCGGACCGCCGCCGCTGAGATGCCATTTGCCGAAATGGGCCGTGATATAGCCGGCATCTCGGAGCAACTCGGCAAACGTCACTTCATCAGCTGGAATCCGTTTAATCAAAGTGGGCTCGACCAAGGCTTGTCCTGGGACTGGCGGCGCGGCTTTGGTCCAGTGCAACTGAGCTGGCGACTTGCCAAGTTGAAGCGCAACTCGCGTTGGCGAGCAAACCGGTGCAGGAGCGTAAGCTGAGGAAAAACGCATTCCTGAATCGGCCAGTCGCTGCAAATTGGGTGTCTCGATCACCTTGCTGGCACTTCCCGAAAACTTTGGATGCATCGGCACGCTCAATCCACTCCACCCCTGATCATCCGAAATCATGAAGATAAGATTGGGCTGGTCGGCAGGCAGCGGTCTTGCCGACGTACTGCAGATCACAACCGCAGCCAAAACAATCATGCCGATATTGAGCCATTCGGGTCGACGCTGAGGAGCGGCGGCCTGAGCCTGATGGTTCATTGCAAATCCTGTTGAACGTTTACAGCAATCGAGAAACAGTCCTGCGGCAGACAATCGCCGAGAGGCACGCGGATGGGTGTCTTAACGCCTCGGACGTCGCCCTCCACCAGCCGGAACCACGTTATTCAAATTGGTGAAATCGGTCCGAGCCTTTCCATCTGGGGGCGTTTCGATCACCCTTCGAAACAGAACCCGATTGTCCAATTTCACGTCGCTCGACCAGATAAACTTGGCTCCCTTGAAATCGTGATCGAAAAAGGGCTGCTTTGGGCCGATTTCTTCTTCCGTGTACTCGGTCGCAGCGGCCCAACTCGAATCATCAAATCCCGGCCGCTGCCAACCGTCTGGAAGCGGAGTGTTTTCGACTCGAGGATTCCTGGTGTCGCCGTCGAGCGGACCTCGGCTGACCACCGACGTCCGCCACGACTTGTCGGTCACAGTTCCATCCCCCAACTTCAGCACCAATCCACCGTCGCCAATGTTGGTGTTTGCATACTCCATCCCGGTCTTGGGATCTGCGTTATCCTCAGCGATCACGGCGATGGTCAACGGATAGGCGGGAAGCACGTCGACCTCGATGACATTGTGGGGAATGAAGCGAATCGAGTCGACCGCCACCAATTCGCCATTAAGGTAAAGCTGAAACGAGTTGTCCGCGTAAATCGTGGCCCGAATCGTATCTTTCATCTCCGGCTTGCGGAGAGTTGTGGCGGGTCTCTCCTGCGCAGCCACCTTGGTTGTCAGCAGCAGCGTGACTATGGCCACCCCCGACGCGATCAACAGCTTGCTCAACAAGGTCATTCCTCCTCTTTGACGACAGTGGCATCGGCAGCTTGGTGGGCCGGATACCCAAAGTACTCCGGCCCAAGATCCCCCTCAGAAATCAAGTTCAACCCCAAATCCACTCGCCGAGGGCCATAAGGCATGGCGATAAAACGCATTTCCAGAATGCGACCGGTCATGGATTCAAACGTCACTTCGATCCGCTCCGGCCCGCGGTGGCCTTTGCGCTTGGTTGCCACGAGCAAACTGGTCGACAGTTGCTCGTCTTGGCTCCGCTCGGCAAGAAACAGTTGAATCCGGTAAGCCGATTCGAGCTCGTCGAGGTTCCCGAACAGGCGATTGAGTGGAAACCGATGTTCGTGCCCGGGGACGTCGCGGTTAAAACGCTGGGGGTCGGCGCTGACCCGCGTCGGTCCGTCTGGCGACATCGCCCATCCGGTTGAGCCGTCACTGCCGGTAAGAAACCGCCCTTTTCCCGGAACGAGTCGATCCAGCACAAACTGAGTGGTTCCGCGGGTATGCAGCAGAGCCCCCTCCAACGAAGGCTTGGGCGGAGCCTCAGGAGCCGATTGCCGGGGATTCGCGGCTTCCGGCTTCTTTCCCGCAGCATCCTCACGCGACCGCCTTCCCTTGGCTGGTTCGGGCTGGTCCGCCAAAACCTGGACCCGAAAACTCCGACTCGTTTCGCGGTTGGACCAGGAGGATAACTTCTGCAACTCGGGCCCGGCAGCCTGCAACCCTGAACCCGGCGAGACCGGCCACAACAGCAAGATCCCGCCCAGCAGAGCCCCCAAAGTCAACACGGCAATCGACCAGCGCCCGAAGTTGGAAAGGCGCTTTCCGGCCACAGCCTCAACTTGCCCCCGTCCGTCGGGTACCGCCGGCGTTTCCCGAAAGTCCTGCTCTACACCCAAAAAATTCCTGAACCGATCATGCAGTTGGGCAACCTGCGCGAATTCATCGCAGTTCTGTTCCGCTTGCTTGAGCCAGTCTTCCAGCCGAACCTGCTCCTCCGGCGAGAGGCTGCCGTCGAGGTAATTCCATATCCGATCGCTTGAGGCATCGCTCATATTCGACCTCCGCCAAGCTGCGAGCGCTCGATGCAAGCCCGCAATTGCTCACGAATGCGCTGTAATGACTTGGTGATTGACTCCAAACTTCGCCCCGCGTGTGCGGCGATGGCGTTTAGAGTCAGCTCCTCGCGATAACGCTTGCGGCAAAGCTCCTGCGCGGCTGGTGGCAATTTCCCAAAACAATCCTCCAACTGCTCCAGTTTTTCCTGCGTCTCGGGTCCCGTTCGAACAAAGCTGTCGGCAAGCCGGGATACCAGCTCGCTGTCGAATACCAGCCTGCCGCGGGCGAGTTTCCGAAAGTAGTTTCGCAGTTGATTCTGAGCGATCCCCATGACCCAATTCTCAAAGGAACGTGTCCTGTCAAAAGCGGCGTAGGACTGCACCACCGCGACCGCGGTCTCCTGCAGCAAGTCATCGCGGTCCGCCTGGTTTCTGACCAGTGAGCCCAAAAAAGCGGATACGATCGGCTGGACTCGAGTCCACTGCCGAACGGCTTCCATCCCCTCATGGGTCTCCAGAAAATCGCTCAACGCTCACTCCCCGCACATCCACGTCGCTGGACCGGCCGAAGACACCAGCCTCTTGTTTTGATCGCTTAGCTGGCTTTCAGCTGGGTCCCTAATCGGGCCATCCGACTCCGAATCACTTTTCAGACCCGAATGGAATCCGGTTACTCCGGCCTGCTCGGCGAACCTCAGCAGTTCCTGGTCCCAACCAGCGGGCCCTCGGTTCCGCAATGGTAATTAACCACGAACCAGCTGAATCGGACATGAAAAACAGAATCGCTGCCGTTTTTTCATTTTTTCGAATCAAACCGATACCGAACAACCGTTTCAACACTGTTTGAACTGACCGATTTTCCCTAGCGAAAAAAGGGTGGCTTGCGCGCGACTGCGGGTAGACCTCCTGCTTGGTCTTTTGCGCCGAAAGGCCTATGCTTTCAGCTAATCTCACCCGGTCGAACGGGACGGACAGGCCTTTTTGCGCTCCGACTTCCTGTATCTATCTGCACAGAATCATTCATGAACAAACGCCAGCCCCGCACGAGAGCCACTTTTCTCTTTCGCCTTTTTTTCTTCGGCTTGCTTTGGGCAGTCCAACTCCCTGCTCAAACAGGTTTTGCTCAGGAACAAACGGCGGGAGCGGCACCGGCTGACTTGTCGCTCCGCGATTTCCGACCGCGGTCGACGCTCATCGTCCCCGAGACAAAGTTGGCCCACGCGGCATTTCCGGTGATTGATTTGCACACCCATTTCCGCTTGCGAATGCGCGAGGCGACCCCCGAAGACTTGGGCAAGTACGTCCGCGAAGTACTCGATCCCAATCAAGTCGCCATCTGTATCAGCCTCGACGCCAAGTTGGGCGAGGAAGACGAGCATCTCAACTACCTGGCTGGCCCGCTGGCGGACCGGTTTGGCGTGTTCGTGCACCTGGACTTTCAGGGAAGTGGCCAAGCGGCCCGTCCGGAGACTTGGGCCGTGAACCAGCCATCATTTGCCCGGGAGGTCGCCGCGAAACTCCAGCGTGCCAAAGCGTCCGGCTGCCTGGGGGTCAAGTTCTTCAAGCAGTTTGGACTGGAGCACCCCGATTCCCAGGGCAGGCCGCTCCGTATCAATGACCGCAGGTTTGACCCGATTTGGAAAGCCTGCGGGGAACTCGGTTTACCGGTGTTAATGCACGTCGCCGACCCAGCGGCCTTCTTCCTGCCAACCGATGCGACAAATGAGCGATGGGAGGAACTGGCCCGACACCCCGAGTGGAGCTTTGCCGACTCCAAGTTTCCTCGCCGCGAGCGGTTGGCCGAAGACTTCCTCGAGGTGGTGGCCCGCCATCGGGGCACTACCTTTGTCGCCGCTCATTGCTTGAATTACGCAAACGATCTCGGCACCTTGGGAAAGTGGCTGGAAGCCCACTCCAACCTCTACGTTGACATAGCCTCCAGAATCAATGAGTTGGGGCGGCAGCCTTACACCGCCCGCGCGTTCTTCGACCGATTTGACCAGCGAATACTCTTCGCCACCGACGGACCTTGGCCAGCCGAAAGGCTGGGGTACTACTGGCGATTCCTTGAGACCTTTGACGAGAATTTTCCATACAGCGAGAAACAACCTCCGCCGCAGGGACTGTGGAGCATCGACGGCATCGGATTGAGGCAGGAATCGCTCCGCAGGATCTACTTTGAAAACGCGATTCGCCTGATGCCTGCGCTCAAAGAAAAATACGAGCGGTCTTCCCGCAAACTGCACGAGCAGGCCACCAAGCCGCCGGAAAAAGGTGCCTGAAACTGGCAACCATTTGCATTCCAGCGGCGGCCGACCAAAAGCCGGCTTCGGCAAAGCTTGACCGCAGTTTTCATTTCCCAAATCAGGGGCGCACTAAGTGTGAATGGCTCGGCCAGAAACCGCCAACGCTGCCTCCATCATGATTTCCGAGAGCGTCGGATGGGCATGACAGCAGCGCGCGAGGTCTTCGCTTGAGGCGGCGAAATTCATGGCGACCGCGGCCTCGGAAATCAGATCGCCAGCGTGTATCCCGATGGCGTGAACCCCCAAAATGCGATCAGTCTGCTTGTCAGCCAAAATCTTGACACGTCCCTCGATATCTCCCAACGTGCGGGCGCGGCCATTGGCGCCGTAGGGGCAGACTCCCTTGTTGTAGGCGATTCCTGCCGCCTGCAACTGCTCTTCCGTCTTGCCGACTGCGGCGATTTCCGGATGAGTGTAAACAATTGCCGGAATCGCATCGTAATTCACGTGCCCCACACCAGTCACGATCTTTTCCACACAGGCAATTCCCTCTTCGGACGCCTTGTGCGCGAGCATCGCACCACCAATCGCATCCCCGATCGCGTAAATCCCCGGTACCGATGTTCGAAAATCGTGGTCGACCGTGATCGCTCCGCGTTTGTCAGCTTGAATCCCCAGTTTCTCAAGCCCCAAGTTCCTGGTGTTGGGCACGCGACCAGCGCACACGAGGACTCGATCGCAGAGCAGCGGTTCCTGTCCCTTGCATTTGACCTCGCACTGCCCGTCTTTCCGTGTGGCGCTCTCCACCCAGGCATTGGTTCTGAATTCCAAGCCCTGCTTTTCGAACGTCCGCACCGCGATCTTGGCGATTTCTCCGTCCAGCCCAGCCAGAACCCGATCCATCGCTTCGAGGATCGTGACTTTCGCTCCCAGCCGGGACCATACCGAGCCAAGTTCCAACCCGATGTATCCGCCTCCGATCACGACCAGATGCCGTGGCACTTCGGGGTATGAAAGTGCCGTGGTGCTGTCCCCGATCCAGTCTCCATCAAAGGCAATCCCGGGGAGAATCATCGGGATACTGCCCGTGGCAATGATGATCGACTTGGCGGAGACGGTTCGTGAACTCGCACCCTTCACCTCTATCGTCTGCGAACCAGTCAACTCGCCGCGGCCCACGATCGCTTCGACCTTGTTCCGCTTGAGCAGCATGTTGATTCCGCCCGTCAGCGTGTCAACGATCTTTTCTTTCCGCTTGAGCATCGTTCCCAGGTCGAAACTGACGCCAGAGGTCGAGATCCCATGCTCGGCCAGATGGCCCCGAGTTTCCGCGTAGAGGTGGCTCGACTCCAACAAAGCCTTGCTCGGAATGCAGCCGACCCGCAGGCAGGTTCCGCCGAACTTTGGATGCTCATCAATGATCGCCACGCGCTGGCCCAACTGAGCCGCGCGAATGGCCGCCACATAACCGCCGGGTCCACCACCAAGAACAACGAGGTCGAAGGAATCGCTGGACATCGAAACAACCATTTGTCAAAGGAGCAATAGTCAGAGAGCAAACTTCAGGAAGCAAGCCAAACCACCCGGGCTGGGCTGGGGCATCGACTAAACTTCGAGGAACAGTCGCGCCGGTTCTTCGAGTACTTCCTTGATCGTGCGGAGAAAGCCAACCGCCTCACGCCCATCGACGATCCGGTGGTCGTAAGTCAAGGCGATGTACATCATCGGACGAATCACAACCTGTCCCTCGCGGGCCACAGGGCGTTCCTGAATGGAATGCAGACCCAGAATTCCGCTCTGGGGCGGATTGACGATTGGAGTCGAAAGCAGGGAACCATAAACGCCGCCGTTGCTGATGGTGAACGTGCCACCTTCCAGGTCGGCCGGCTTGATCCGATTCTCCTTGGCCAGTTCCGCAAACTTGCCGATTCGGCGTTCAATTTCGGCAAAGCTCAACATCTGAACATTGCGAAGAATGGGGACCACCAGTCCCTTGCCGCCGCCAATCGCCACGCCAATGTCGTAGTAGTTGCGATAGATGATGTCGGTGCCTCGAATCTCTGAGTTGATCGCCGGGAAGCGTTTGAGCGCTTCAACCGTCGCCTTGGCGAAAAAGCTCATGAATCCCAGCTTGACGCCATGCTTTTCCCCAAAGGCATCCTTGTAACGGGCCCGCAGATCCATCACCGGCTGCATGTCGATTTCATTGAACGTGGTCAACAGCGCGGCCGTTTGCTGGGCCTCCACCAGACGGTTGGCGATCGTCCGGCGAATCATGCTCATCGGCTTGACTTCTTCAACTCGGGAGAAGCCGTCGTCACCGAAAGCATCTTCGCTCGCGATCGGAACGGCTCGCGTCACCGCAGCCGGGGCCTTCGCTGCGGGCGGCGCACTCGCTGTGGCGGACGCCGAGGACTTGGCTCCGGCGGCCACATGCTTCTGCACATCCTCCTTGAGGATCCTTCCCCCGGGGCCCGTAGGGGTGACGCTTTCCGGGGATACTTTATTCTCCTGCAGCAATCGCTCAGCGGCGGGCATGACTCGGGCTTGGGCTCCACCCGCACCGGTTGGCGTTGATGAACTCGCGTTCGCCTGGCCACCGCCACTTCCGGCAGAGGGCTTGCCCGACGGGTCGAGGATGGCGATCACGTCACCGACTTTGGCGTAGCTACCCGTCGCGGATTTGATCGAAACCAGCACGCCGTCTGCCGGGGCCGGAAAGGCTTGCGTCGCCTTTTCTGACTCCAACTCGACTAAATCTTCATCCTTGCGGACCCAATCGCCTTCTTGTTTCAACCAAGTCGAGACTTGAACTTCCTGGATAGACTCACCGAACGGCGGAACTTTAATTTCAATCATGGGGCTCAATAGAAAGGCTGGAGGTTCAGAACGGGAAGTTCAGGAAAGTCAAAAGAGGACAACAACTCGGTAAAAAATCAGCTGTCGGTCTCGTGCTGTGCGACCACTGGTGTGCGACCACTGGATAGGCCCGACCGCCGGATGAATCTGCGACCGCGGCTGGGTGACCTGAAGCAACCTCTCCGGGTTAGCGTCCTCAAACCAAGTGACCAAATCGCTCGGCAGTTTTGGGGACGACGAAGAGGACCGCACCTGTCGACGGCCGCAGGACCCTCATTTTATCGGAATCCGCGGGGTCGACTACTGCATGCCGCGACCGGGGACTTATTAATCGGCACGCGCGGATTGAACATTGCGAGCCGCGCCCCCTCGGCTTTTGAGCGAATTTGGCCGCGTCTCCCAGCCAATCCGCTCCGCGCAGCCTCCCCACCAAGCGGCCGTCCCATCGGTCCGCAAGGATCAAAAAAACCGGCGGGAATCCGCCGGTTTTTTAAAGTTGGTTCACTTGATTGAGGTTGCAGGCAGGGTTTAGAACAAGCCGCCGCCGAGGCCGCCACCGCCGAGGCCACCACCACCCAAGCCGCCACCGCCCAATCCGCCACCACCGAGGCCGCCACCGCCCAAGCCGCCAATGCCGCCGGCACCACCACCTTGGGCCACGGTAAAGGTGGTCACATCGGTCACCTGCGTGAAGAATGGCATCGTGCTGATCAGGACGTACATGCGGTCCGCTGTGGTCGCATGGTTAACGCTAAACTGAGCACCCGAAGGAATGGTGCTGATGACCGGCATGTAGCCAACCGCATTGGGACCTAAACCCCCCCCCGCAGGACCATTCATCTGCCCGCCACCAAACTGTCCGCCGCCACCAGCCAATTGACCGTAGCGTGAGCGGTAATAATCGGCAGACGCGCTGCGGGAATGACGTGAATCTAGTTGCTGAGCCAAGACGCTGCGATTGACAATGAACTGCTCCTGAACGGCAGTCGCCAATGCGATTTGCTCCAGCGGTTCAGTCCGACGCCCCTTGGGAAGGTTGAACAGGACCAGCGAGCCCTTGTCTCCGACATTCACTTGACGAGTCTCACTTTGTTCGTTCTCCGTTCCAAAATTCTGTCGGATGGTAACGGTCGCCTTGCCGCTGGTGACTTGGCCCCAGACGCGACGAACCAGCAAGCGATAGTCGCCGGAAAAGCCCTTTGGAAGAACGTAGTATTCTGTCGTCTGTCCGTTGTTGTTAGCTGATTTGGAGTACTCGTCACCCATCAGATAGCCGCCTCCAATCGAACGCGGATTGACGCGCGAGCAGATGCTTCCGCCCGGCTCTTCCACGTACAGGTCCAGATCGGCATCACCCGTCCAGGATACTTCGATAATGCAGTCCCGTTGAAGAACTTCATCCAGTTCCTTTCGGTACTGATTGAGTTCAGCCGTTCGACTGGCCTTCTCCATCCGGGCTTGCAGCGCCTTCGCGGCGACGACTGCTTCCTTGACGATGTGACGGTTGTTCGGCCAAGCTTCACTCAGAATATGACTGGTGGCCCAGCGAATTCCGTCTTCGTCTTCAATCCGCTGAGCGGCCCGGAGTCCCAGCACAAATGGCTCAACTGAACCAGGGTACTGTTCGGCCAAATCCATCAGCAGACGAATGGCCCGCTTTTCCATGCCATTACGCGCCATATAGTCGACGACGATCATTGCGTCAGCTGCATTGCTTGAAAAATCGATGGCCGACATCAGGGCGCGTTCGATCTCGCTTGCCGGACGGTTGGCAATTTGCATTGCCAGAACCATTGCCTCATACATCCAGGGTTGAACCTGATTGTGGGCAATTGCCGCGTTGACCAGTTCCACGACCCCTTCAGGCTTGGAATCATTCATCAGGTCGCGAACCGTTTCGCGGACATCAGCAGGGTCGGCGAAGTTGCCGGCGAAATAATCGCTCCAGCTCTGATTGGCGCCCAGCTTGATTGCGGTCGGTTGTTTGGCCTTGGCTCGGCCGGTAGACACAGGTTCGCTGCCAGTAGCGTCTTGAGTCACGGCTTCGCGAGACAGCGTGTCCTGGATGCAGAAGATGCCGCCGCCAACTGGGCCACCACCGCCCATGCCGCCGCCACCCATGCCGCCCATGCCACCCATGCCGCCGCCCATGCCGCCCATGCCGCCGCCCATGCCACCCATGCCGCCACCCATGCCGCCACCCATGCCACCGCCACCGGCCCGACGAGGAGCAACCAAGTCGCCGACGTTGTAGATGTTGGTCACAAAGTAAGCCGGATCCGAAGCAGCGTCGAGCGAGATAATCGAGAGCACTTCATCGCGGACAATGTAGGTCGCGTTGTACTTCTTCAGCAGCAACTTCAGGGCGTTCTTCAGGCGGATGTTGACCGCCGAAAACGTCACTTCGGTTTCCGGGGTCAGGTCACCGTCTTCAGCCGACGGGTCCAGAATCACATTGATTCCGAACTCGTTCTTCAGCTGATTAATGACATCGCTGAACTGCGAACCGTCGAAGCTGAAATTGTCGCCACAAGGCTGTTCCAGCGTTCGCAAAATCTTTTCGTCGTTCTCGCTCCCGGCCAGACGGACGTCTTGATACTTGGCACGCAAGGCCTTCTTCCGAGCCCAGGTTTCCGCATCAGGGAAAATCAGGGGTGGCTCGCCCACAAACGTAGCGGCGGCCTTTTCCGATTGATACATCGCTTCAAGGAAGCTAACTTCCCGCATCCGGCGCAACTCCCGTTCACGCTCCGCGTTATATGCCAAGCGGGCAGACTCGTAAGCCGCATTGGCTTCGGGCAGGTCTGGCTGCAAACGCAAAGCTTCCAAAGTCACTTCCTCAGCAGCCTTGAAGTTTCCTTCGACCAGCAGTGAGTTGAAGCGATTAATCAATCGCGCTACTTTTTCTTCCTTGCGTTCGATGTCGTCCAGCATTCGTTGGTGCTCGAGGGCAATCGCTTCGTTGCGTTGCCGGGCAGCCATCGCCGAGTCAAAGTCCTGCTGCCGCTGACGCGAAGACATCAAAGCCGATTCCAGGCGGCCACGGAGGTCAGCCCGCACGTCGGGGCTGAGGTCCGGGAGCTTGTCGATGATGTCGATCTCAGCCTTCAAGCGGTCGATGGCTGAGGCAGGGTTCTCTCGCAGTTCTTCCATCACCCGGCCCATAGTAAAGCGAACTTGGGCTTTGGCGCGTTCCTCGAGAACTCGTTGCCGATCGGTTTCCTGCCCGGCTAAATCATCAACTTGCGGCAGGTTGTCCCGAATCAAATCCTGGACTTCATTGTCTTGTGCACCCGGGCCAATCAGCTGCAAAGCGCCCTGACTTGAACCAGCGGGGGCTGCAGGTGCAGCCGGTGCCGCGGCACCGTCTTGTGGAGCCGGCTCCTGCGGGGCAGATTCCTGAGCCGCGGGAACTTCGGGAGTTGCCTCTTCGGCAGGCAGATTCAAACCGTTCGAAGCAGCATTCGCCGCGGCTTCCTTGAGCGCTTCAGCCTCACCGTTCGAGGGGTCAATCGCCAGAGCTTCCTCGGCAAATTTTCGAGCCGCCGTAAAGTTGCCGCTGAGCAGAGCGGACGAACCGAGCTGCGACAAGTTGCGTGAACCATCGGACATCAAACGCGCCGCCTCGCGGAGACCGGCTGAACCGATCGTCGGCAAAGTCATGCCTCCGTTGTTCCGGGCAGAGTCAATCAGCTTGGGCAAAAAGGCAAAGTCTTCGCTGGAATTCTCGGCAGCTACCGTCCAAGCCATCGTCTGCTCAGCGCCATTCACCTTCCCGGTCACGGTGATGTTTACCGGTTCACGAGCTGTCAGGCTGCCGATCAGAATCGAGTCGCGGTCAGCCCGCAACGGCGGGAACTGCTGGGGCAAAACCTCAGATACCGCATCCGAAAACTTGGCGTCGGTCGGCCAGAAAATCAAACCGTGTACCGTGTCGGCCAAAGCAGTCGCTGCGTTGTCGATCGCATTGGCTTCATCCGAATCGACGATCACATTGCCACCCAATTGATTCGAAAGGGCGGCCAGCGATTCGATATCGCGTTCGGGGCCAATCGCAAAGCTCGAGAAAGACACCTCGGCATCAGCCAGGTGTGCGACAATCGAGTTGAACTTGCGGTCATTCAACAAACCGCCACGACTCAAGCCGTCGCCGATGTAAATAATGCTTTGATTGCGACCAGCAACCTTGTCTTCAAACAGTTTCTTTGAATTCTCCAGCATGCCCACGAAGTCGGTCGAACCGAGCGGCACGCGATCTTGCAATTGCTTCAGGGCCGCGTCCAAATCAGTCACGCCCGGAGCAACAAAGCTCGGAGTCAACACAACCGAGTCAATGTCGACAGCGACAACCTTGACGCGATCTTCCGCATTCAAGTTTTGCAGCAGCTGCTGCACCAGCTCCAGCGAATCACGCTTGTACAAGCCGGTTTGGCTGGCGGAAGTGTCGACGTAAATGACGACGTCGCTGGGCAGCGTCCCGCCTTGCTTGAACTGAGGCGTCAAACTCAACGCAAAAGAAGTTTCGCCCGTGGACGCGTCAAACGTCGCCAGACGCGAAGCCCCCTCCGGCGGAAAATCTCCCATTACCGGGAAATCGGTTGCTGCATGGCTCCAGGCGGAAGAAACCGCGACCAGACCTGCAACCGCAACCCCGCGGAACATGGCTCGCAACGAACTGCTTTTGGACATAGTAGAGAACTCCACTCCGAAGTAATCACACGCGGGTCGCAAGTCCGGAAATCACGCACCCACGCCTTGCCTGTTTTGTTTTTGGACCGAAAAAGTGCAATCTGGTCACTCTGACTATTCTATTTTGGCATTTCAGTCCACGCCACCAAAAATCCCCGAATTTGCCCAGCTTCTAAAACCAATCCTCTCGAAACAAGCCCAGCTCGGGCCGAATCGGGCAGCCGGCTGGGCCCGGTAACCCCTCAAATCGAACCCGTTTTTCGTCCCAAGCGGCCCGGTTTTGCCCCAATCGCCTGTCGAAACCGAATCCCCTGCGCGAACAAACGCTCGAAATCGTGGCCTTCCAACCTGTTCGACGCTTCCACCGCAACCAGTCCAATCCATTCCGTTCCGGCTTTAAATCCCGATCCCCCACCCGCTCCCGAATTGGAACTGCCGGAGAAACCCGAAGATTCCGCGGAATCGACCCCGCCACAATATTCAGGCCACCACCCAACTAACGAGGTATTCATTGTGGAGGCTGCTCGCCCCCGGAACCCTCGCTGCCGTTTTGCATCACCGCCTCGAATCCCCGCTCCCGCAAACGATTTTCCACCTGCTTGGGAGTTTGTTTCAGATTCAAACTGCCGATTCGGCCGTTGCGCAACGAGTGTTCCGTATCAACCGTAAACTAATCAACAGACTCCGGGTAAAAACTGCCGCCGGAAACTTGACCCGCCGCACCCGAGAGAAACCACGCCCCATTCACCGAGCATCGCCTCACCGAGCATCGCCGCCCGACGCGCTGACTCGCCTTCTACAGGGCTTGGTTCAGATGCCTGCTCGCCAAGCAATGCCTGCTCGCCAAGCAATGGTTGTCGCCAAGCAATGGTTGTCGCCAAGCAAGCGTCACGGCTGGCCAACGAGAATTAAGATCAGAGGGCATTGAATGCCGCTTCTGCATGCAGATAGACGCATACTCCTGTTTGCGTCCTTTTGTTAGATGCCATTTGCCCCTGGCGAAATAAATCTTAGGAGAGGCGCACCCTGCCGGTCAACTCGCATTCCGCAAAATTCTCCGCCTCCGCAGCCAAATAATGAGTTCTTCCCTTACCGCCATGGGGATTCTGACTCTTCTTCCCTGCCGTCGAACAAACCGGTTTGAATCCGCCGGCACCCAACTAGTCCGGCCACACCCGACCAATTGCCTCAACCGGCACCAGGCCGATCACCTCTTTCGACGCTGCGATCGCCTGCTCGATTTTTTCCGCCAGCAAAGCGATCAGTGTCTGGATTCGCTCTCCAAACTTGTTCAACTCTTTCCCCAGTTGCAGCTGGATTCGGGCCTCCTGGGGATTGTTCTCGACCTGTTTCAGCATTGAATTCGCGGCCGATTGCAAACTCGCGATTTGGTTATTCGTTGTCCGATACCAGCTGGCCAACTCGGACTTCACCACTTGTTCCTGCAATTCGAAAACGAATCCAGCTGACCGCTCGGCAGCCGAAACCAGCCAAGCCCCGAACTGCGAGGTTGCTCGCTGCATGCCTCGGGGCGGAGCGACCAGCAGGCACGACAATTGGTTGTCGAACGGACCTGCCAATGACCGTGCACCTTGCGGCGCCGGCGGGAAAGGCGATTCGGAAGCGAAATAGGCCCGGGGCAGCCAGCGGTCGCATGCTGCGTAGTATTCCCAGTACGCTCGGAAATTCCGGTCAAATTCCAGTGCCAACGCCGCCTTGTGGACGCAATCCTGCTGCTCCCACGCTTCGGCCAATCCGGACATGAACTCCACGACCTGACTCTCAACGGAGGCCAAAAACGCTCGCGAGTTCAGGACCAGCCGTTCCATTTCGTTACCGATGCGATTCAGCGGAACTCCGGGGATTTGCGGCCGCTTCTTTGGATCGCGAAGTCCGCCCTTTGAGCAACTTAAAAAATCGTGCCTCCAGCAGGCACTCGGGTGGATCCCTCTGGCTGACCGTGGGTTCAGCGACGTCATTAAATCGCCGTCGAAATGGGCCACGAGCGAATCGGCTCTCAGCCAACATTTCCCGGGAGCAGCCGAACGCTGTTCTGGATTCTCCCCGGTCCCCAAGCACAAACCCCAACCCAAAACCAAAATTTGCAACAATCCGAGCATTTGCAGACTCCCCCAGTGCGACCGCCAGTCCCTGCCTTGATATGCGGTATTGGAGCCACGTCCGTTTGGCCTGCGGTCTGTATCGACGGATGGCAAGCTGGGAAAAACGGGAAATGATTTTCGTCTGGTGAAAAGCAATGAGTTGCCGACGAATGTGCCAAGTCTGCCAAATCTGCCGACCATCGACGGGTTTGAGAGGGGGGGCGGCATTTGGAAAGCGGTTGTCCAGCCGAGGCTGATTTGGGAAAATCGTGCGTCTTCCGAGCAGCGTGACGTTGGGAGTTTTCCCGGACAGCGCGACATGCATTCCGGAACCTCTGCCTAATTGCAGGCGAGGCGTCGGGGGGAGCCGACTTGGGCCTACCCCTGGCGGCTCCCCGGCAGTTGTCCGAACTGACATTTTTCGGGTTGCGTAGTGCAAGCGGTCGGTTCGCTTCCAACCGATGGATTATTGTTTTCCGTTCGTCTATCTCGGTGAGCAAATTCCGAGGGCTCAAAACATGAAGAACACTGTTTGGCTTTGCACGTTTTCAGCGTTTTTGGGGGCTGTAATCGCCATCGGTTTATGGCAGCATTTCCTCGCCCCCTCCGTCTCGGCCTCAGCCAATTTCCTCTCTTCCGCTAAGCCGATCGCTGCGGTGGAGCCGATCACTTCGGTGGACTTGGGACCGTCGTTCCCGATGCCTCCGGACGCGGCGGCGAACCCCATGCCGCCTCAGGACTTGGTCCAACCGCAAGTCCCAGCAGCTCCGTTGACGCCGGTAGTCCCGGTCGGGGCCAATCCCGAGTACACGCCCGAGGAAGCGGTCAACATTGCCGTTTACGAAAAGGTCAATCGCAGCGTCGTCAACATCGATACCCAAGCGGTCAAGGTCGACAACTTTTTCATGCTGGCCGTGCCGACTGAGGGAGCTGGCTCTGGATGGGTCCTCGATCGGGACGGTCATATCGTCACCAACAATCACGTGATCGCCGAGAGCGATTCGATTCAGGTCACGCTTGCCGATGGTTCTGCCTTTCCCGCGCGGCTGGTCGGCACTGATCCGGCTACCGATATTGCCGTCCTCAAAATCGATGCCCCACCCGAATTGCTCTTTCCGGTTGAATTTGGAGAGTCAGCCAATCTCCGGGTCGGCCAGCGTGTATTCGCTATCGGCAACCCTTACGGCTTGGAGCGGACCATGACCGTCGGGATTGTCTCCAGCCTGAATCGAACCCTCGCGTCGGGCAACAACCAGAAGCTGAAAAACATGATCCAGCTTGATGCCGCCCTGAATCAGGGTAACTCTGGAGGGCCATTGCTCGACAGTCGCGGCCGATTGATTGGCATGAACACCGCCATCGCCTCGATGACCGGGCAAAACTCCGGAGTCGGGTTTGCCGTCCCGGCGAATGTCATTCGGCGCACGGTTCCGGAACTGTTGCAATTTGGCAAGGTGGTCCGGGCTTCGCTTGGCATAGAAGCGATCATGGAAATGCGCCGCGGGGTCATGATCGCCAAGACCGAGAAAAACGGGGCCGCCGAGCAGGCCGGTCTCCGCGGCGGCTATCGCGAAGCCGTGGAGCGTTTCGGAACAATGCAAGTCCGACGACAGTTTTTTGACCGACAAAACGCGGACGTGATTTTGAAGATCGACGACAAAGAGGTGAAGTCAGCCGATGACATCAACGACATTGTCGGCGAACGTAAACCGGGGGAGGAGGTCGTAGTGACCATTCTCCGAGCAGGTCGCGAGGCAGTCTTGCGGGTTCGCTTGGGCAGCGAGTAACCTGATCGAGAGGTCCTTTTTCCGGCGTTTCCGCAGGTCGATTTCTGGAGTCAGCCATGCCCAAAATTGCAGTGATCCTCGCCGCCGCAGGTGGCAGTTCGCGGTTCAAGGACCAGCACTACAAAAAGCAATTTGCGATTCTCAACGGCAAGGCCGTTTGGTTGCACTCCGCCGAGAAGTTTCTCAACCGGGATGACGTGAAGCAATTGATTGTCGTCGTTTCTCCCGAAGATCGCGACGACTTTGTCTCCAAATTTGGAGCCAATCTGGCCGTGATGGGCATCGATTTGGCCACGGGTGGCAAGGAGCGGAGTGACTCCGTGCAGAACGCCCTGTCCAAGGTTCGCGAGGAAATCGACTTGGTCTGTATCCACGATGCGGCTCGACCCTGTCTGGCGGACACCTGGCTGGATGATGTGATCGCGGTTGCCAGCAAGACCGGAGCAGCGATTCTGGCTACCGAAGTCACGAGCACGGTCAAGCGATCCCGGGACGGAAAAGTAATTGACGAGACTGTTCCGCGCGAGCATCTGTATCTCGCCCAGACGCCGCAGGTCTTCTCCCGGTCCCTGTTAGTCAAGGCCTTCGCCGCCAAGGGGAGTTCGCAACCGACCGATGAGGCTCAAATGGTGGAAAAGCTGGGACAGAAGGTCAGCCTCGTTGCCGGCTCCCCCTTAAACATCAAGATCACGACCAAGAGCGATTTGGCGTTCGCTGCGGCTTGCCTGAAAGCGCTGCCGACACCCCGCTTTGACGCCCCGCTGCATCCCTTTGCGGACGACAAGCTCTGGCGCTGAACTCTCGGCGGGGTGAAATCGAGCCGGTCGGTCCATGTTCGATGGCGGCAGCATCTGCTAAATTGTTGCGCGAATATTTCGGCCCACTTCGAGCCGAAAATTTGCAGCCATTCAAGGGAGTCGGACGATGGGCGCATTGCCAAAAACAATGCCGGCTTTGCGAAAACTGAAGCGGGAACCCGGGCTTGATTTTGTCCCCGCGGTGGAACTCCCCGAATTGGGGCCGCGAGAAGTCCTGGTGCGGACGACGCATGCCGGGATCTGCGGAACGGACCGACACATTTTTGAATGGGACAAGTGGAGCCAGCAGCGGGTCAAAATCGGGATCACGACGGGGCACGAGTTTTGCGGAATTGTTGAAAAGACCGGCTCCGCAGTGACGCGAATCGCCACCGGCGCCCGAGTCAGCGCCGAAGGTCACATTACCTGCGGAACATGTGAACAGTGCCGGACAGGCAATGGCCACATTTGCAATGAAGTTCGAATTCTCGGAATCGACACCAACGGCTGCTTCGCCTCTTACCTGGTCGTTCCCGAAGAAAACATCTGGCCGGTACACCCGAAAATCAGCGACCAGATTGCGGCCGTCTTCGACCCGCTGGGCAACGCGGTGCACACCGTCATGACGGCTGGCGTCAGCGGCAAGTCAGTGCTGATCACGGGAGTCGGAATTATTGGCTTGATGGCGGTGACTGTCGCCAAGGCAGCCGGCGCGGGCAGCATCTTTGTCACTGATGTCGACCCCAACCGACTGCGACTCGCCCGGGAACTCGGCGCGAATGAAGCTTTTGACGGGCGCCAACCCTGGGTCGAAGAGGTTCGCCGCCACTGCGGCGGCAGCGGACCGCAGGTGCTGCTCGAAATGAGCGGCAATCCGCGGGCGATTCACGACGGCTTCACCGCCCTCCGCAATGGCGGTACCGCTGCCCTGCTCGGTATCCCGTCCGATCAAATCCAGTTTGACTGGACCAACCACCTGATTTTCAAAGGCGCCACCGTGTTCGGCATCAACGGCCGCCGGATGTTCGAAACGTGGTATCAGATGGAAAATCTGCTCTTGTCCGGGAAACTGCAACTCGACCCGATCATCACTCATGAAATCGAGATGTCCGACTTCGCTTCCGGTTTTCGAATGATGCAGACCGGAGAGGCGATCAAAGTCGTCATGCGAATACCCAAAGCCTGAGCCTCACTCTCCAGCCATCACTGTGGTCAAGCTCACTGTTTGAGCACGACCTGTCTGAGCCGACTCCCCTTTTTGATGAACGACGATGCCGAACGCCAACTTTCAGCAACGCGCCGATGCCCTGATCCGCAACCTTAACGAAACGGGGCAACTCAAGCCTTTTTATGAGGTCGAGTCGCCGATGCGGCCGGTCGTTCAAGTCCGTGGTCACGGCGAAGTTCTGGTGCTCTGCGCGAACAACTATCTGGGATTGGCTGACCATCCCGAAGTGATTGCCGCCGGGATCAAGGGGCTTCAGGACTATGGCGCCGGGACGGCGAGCGTTCGTTTCATCTGCGGAACCCTTGCCTGCCACCACGACCTCGAGAGTCGGATTGCGAAATTTGTTGGCACCGAAGCGGCACTCAGCTACGTCAGTTGCTGGAATGCGAACGAGGCCTTGTTTCAAACCTTGGTCGCTGCCGACGACGCCGTGTTGTCGGACGAGTTGAATCACGCCAGCATCATTGACGGCATGCGACTGATGGTCAAAGGCGTCAACAAGCAGGTGTATCGCCACAGCGATTTGAACCAGTTGGAGGAGCAACTCAAGGCGACCCAATCAGCACCTTGCCGGTGGGTGGTCACCGATGGTGTTTTCAGCATGGAGGGGGATGTCTGCCACCTGCCGCAATTGGTGGAACTGTGTGAGCGTTACCAGGCGCTTTTGATCGTAGATGACTCACACGGGATCGGAGTCCTCGGCAAGACAGGTCGCGGAACGCCTGAGCACTTTGACCTGTTTGGCAAAATCGACATTTTGACAGGTACCCTCGGCAAGTCACTCGGCGGCGCAGCGGGCGGTTACATCGCAGCCTCGCGCCGGACCATCGAGGTTCTCGAACAGCGCGGCCGACCGAGTCTCTTTTCCAACGCCTTGCCGGCGACCGTCGCCTACAGTGCAGGCAAGGCGATTGAAGTCGTCGAGCGGCACCCGGAAATCGTCCAACGCCTCCATCAAAACGTCCGCCGGTTCCGCGATGGGCTGAAGCAACTTGGCTTTGATTGTCATGAAAGCCCAACTGCGATCATTCCAATCATGATCGGAGACGAGGCCGAGGCGATTCGCAAGTCGAAGCGGCTCTTTGAAATGGGGATCATGATCATCGGATTCGGCTTCCCGGTCGTTCCCCGCGGCCAAGCCCGCTTGCGGCTGCAGGTTTCCGCAGCGCTGAGCGACGAGCATATCCAGCGGGCTCTCGACGCTTTTGCCAAACTTTAAGCACCCATCAACCATGAGCACCGCCCAATTGATTGACTTGCGGAGCGACACCGTGACGCAACCCGATGCCGAAATGCGGCGGGTGATGGCTACGGCTCCGGTCGGCGATGACGTGATCGATGTGGACCCAACTGTCGACCGGCTGCAGCGCACGATTGCCGAAGTGCTTGGCCTCGAGGCGGCCATGTTCATGCCCTCGGGTACCATGACCAATCAGGT
>Ga0315905_10002208_pt1 | contig 20514 bp, 21 predicted proteins | sample LakEriMetagenome_5_FD_203522 | JGI IMG/M metagenome (GOLD analysis project Ga0315905, IMG submission 203522) | Freshwater fungal communities from buoy surface, Lake Erie, Ohio, United States - Buoy 4 MA121 | ecosystem: Environmental > Aquatic > Freshwater > Lake | place: USA: Lake Erie, Ohio...
CAAGTACTAGATAACCTGTGCCAAGCCTCTGATGATCTTTGGCTTCGCTGGGCAGCGATTCTTCACGATATCGCCAAGCCTGCCACCAAAAGATTTCATCCCAAGATCGGCTGGACTTTTCATGGACATGAGGACAAGGGGGCGCGGATGACTCCAGGAATCTTCAAGCGATTGAAACTTCCGATGGACGAGCGGATGAAGTATGTGCAAAAACTGGTTCGCCTACACCTTCGTCCAATCGCTTTGGTCAAAGAGGAAGTGACAGACTCGGCCTTGCGGAGATTGCTTTTTGATGCGGGGGATGACATCGATGATCTGATGGCATTGTGTCGAGCAGACATTACTTCCAAAAATGACAAGAAGGTTCAGCGGTACTTGGATAACTTTGATCGGGTAGAGCAGAAGCTCAAACAGGTGGAAGAAAAAGACCAGGTTCGTAATTTTCAGCCGCCAGTAAGTGGAGAGGAAATTATGGAAACCTTTGGCATTTCGCCTTCAAAAATCATAGGAGATATAAAAGAAGAAATCAAAGAAGCTATATTGGAGGGTCGAATTCAAAATAACCAGGAGGAAGCCCGTATTCTGATGCTTCAAATTGCCCAAGAAAAAGGACTTTACCCCATTCAAAAACCTTAAATACTAGTTCAATTATGATGAAAATTGCAGTTTTCGTTTCCCTATTCACCCTTAGCATCGGTAGCGCCCTCGCTCAAACAGCCACGGACTCTATCCCTAAGTTTGATCCCAAAGTAAAAAATGCGCTCAACATGGTGGATCAGATGGCCTACCAAGCTGGACTTCGCTACAGTGACTTGTCTATCGCCAAAATTAAACTTTACGATCTTATGGCGCGAAATCCAGAAGATCTTCGCTACATGGAAGCCTTGGGTAGTTTGTATTTCGAAGCCGGAGAATATGCTTCTTCAGCGTTGGTGGCCATGGATATTTTGAAAATCAACGATAAGAATGTAGGCGCTTTGGAAATTGCTTCTTACGCCTTGGAGCAGTTGGGAGCCTTTGATCGTGCTCTCCCGTACTATGAAAGTCTACACCTCTTGACAGGTGATAATTTTAGTTTGTACAAGTCGGCTTACCTTCAGTATTCCATGAAGCGCTATGCCGAAGCAATGAATTCCTTGACCATGCTCGTAAAGCTGGCCAAAGCGGATGAAAAAATTGGGTTTGCTGTTTCCGAGACGGAGACTCAGCAGGTGGATATGAAAGCGGCGGCACTCAACTTGAAGGGCTTGGTCTTTTTGGATCAAAACTCAAAGGTGGAAGCCAAGGCAGCATTCAATGAAGCCCTTGCCATTGAGCCTACCTTTACCCAGGCAAAGGAGAATCTGGTGAAGACAAATTAATCTCCAAAAAGGATAAACGAAAAAATACCGACGGCTGTCGGTATTTTTTTTGTCTAAAGTTTATCCCGCTACAAAGGGGAGATTTTAAAAGGTGGATCCGAAAGAAATGTCGTCCATGGTACTATCCAATAGTTTTCCTTTTTCACATTTCAGTACTCGGTATGGGTATTTCCGGAGTAGCTCGTGATTGTGGGTTGCCATCAAGATGGCAGTTCCTTTTTTGTTGATGTCTTGGAACAATTTGAAGATACCATCCGCCACATCGGGATCTAGGTTACCTGTAGGTTCATCGGCAAGCAAAATCGAGGGATTGTTGAGCAAGGCTCTGGCAATTACAACACGCTGCTGCTCTCCACCCGATAGTTGGTGCGGCATTTTGTTGAGTGCTTCCAACAAACCCACCTGAAGTAGTACTTCTCCGATTCGTTCCTTGATTAGGATAGGATCCGTCCAGCCGGTAGCTTTCAATACAAAGGAGAGATTTTCATGGACAGAGCGGTCTGTAAATAGCTGAAAATCTTGAAAGATGATTCCAATTTTTCTTCTGAGGAAGGGAACTTCCTTGTTTTTAATTTCGGAAAGGGAGTAGCCTACCACCTCCGAAAGTCCTGATTTTAAGGGTAGATCAGCATACAAAGTCTTTAGCAAAGAGCTTTTACCACTTCCTGTTCTACCGATTAGAAATACAAATTCATGTTGCTCCACGGAAAAGGTCACGTCACTGAGGACGGGGTTTTCTCCTTGGAAGATGGTGGCCTGCGTCACGGACAACACAGGGAGCGTACTGAAATCCATGGATTTAGAGTTCTAGTTTTTGAAGTTTCCCAAATGGGAGGGATTTGATTAATTCCTCTAGCTGTTCTTCCTTGCCTTCCAACCCAAATTTTTCCACGCTTTTCATGGGGCGATCTGCCCTGAAGTAGGCCACAAGAACAAAATTTTCATCTCGAACTTGAATGTAATCGGGAATTTTTGCTTTTCCTTTGACTTTGATGATGTACATGGCTGCGTGCTGCTAGTGAATTGGAGTTCAATGCTTATTTACTTGCTGCCTTGGCGTGGTCCGCAAGAAATTGTGCAAGTCCTGAATCGGTAAGTGGATGATTCAACAGTCCAGTGATCACTTTGAGCGGACAAGTCACGACATCTGCTCCAAGTTCAGCGCATTTGATCAGGTGCATGGTGTGGCGTACAGATGCTGCTAGCACCTCGGTTTCATACCCATAGTTTTGGTAGATGTGCACGATCTGACCGATAAGTTCTAGGCCGTCAAAGGCAATGTCATCCAATCGGCCGATAAATGGAGATACGTACGAAGCACCAGCTTTAGCCGCCAAAAGGGCTTGGCCTGAAGAAAATATGAGGGTACAGTTCGTACGAATTCCTTCGCTATGGAAGTAACGGATGGCTTTGACACCGTCACGAATCATTGGGATTTTTACCACGATTTTGTCATCCAATTTGGCAAGCTCTTTTCCTTCACGGATCATGCCTTCGTAGTCGGTAGCAATAACTTCAGCACTTACTTTATCTTCCACGATACCGCAGATGGCTTTGTAGTGTGCTCTGATGTTTGCCTCTCCAGTAATGCCTTCCTTAGCCATTAAGGAAGGGTTGGTGGTCACACCATCCAAGACTCCCAAGTCATGTGCTTCGCGGATATCGGCTAGATTGGCGGTATCAATAAAGAATTTCATAGCGATGTATTTTAGGTTTGAAAAAAAGCGATTGCTCCAATCCCAATGGACTGTTGACAAGGAACAAAGTTAGAAGATTAATTAGGATAAGGTAGCGAAAGGAGGGCTTGAATTTGGGCTACCAGAAAAAAAAGAGGCGGCATCGCACCGCTACGACCGCCTACCCTTGCTTCCTTCCGGACCTGGGGGATTCAGCAGGAGCTGGTCGTGCCGCCGAATACAAAGGTAAGGCAAAAATCAGGCATTGCAAGTGGCTGCACATAAATTGGGGGTAGAGATCAGAAAATCACCCACTAAATGTTTTAACTTGGTGCATTCGTTTGATTCATTTTTACACTCGTCTATGAGAAATTTCCTTGCCTTCCTTTTGCTAACTGTATGCTTAGCTTCTTGCTCCTCCAAGCCTGAATTGTATCAATTTCAAGTGGCAGATTTAGAGCCCAATTTGATCACCCTTTCTTCAGATGAATTTATGGGGCGTATGCCTTTTACCGAAGGAGAGAACCTCACCACCTCCTTTTTGGAAAGTAAATTCAAGGAAATGGGACTTGAGCCGGGCAATGGAGATTCTTATTTTCAAGAGGTGCCCATGGTCTCCATCATCACTTACCCCGAACAATCCATGGAATTTAAGAGTCCACAAGGATCCGTTGTGGGGGAAGGGTTGGAAGATTTTGTAATCTGGACCCAGCGAACCGATTCGGTTGTTCGTGTAGAGAATGCCGAGGTAGTTTTTGCTGGCTTCGGCATTGTTGCTCCTGAATATGGCTGGGACGATTACAAAAATCTGGATGTAAAAGGCAAAATAGCGGTGGTGATGATCAACGATCCTGGCTTTGGAAGCGAGGATTCGACCTTTTTTAAAGGGAATACGATGACTTATTACGGTCGATGGACCTACAAATACGAGGAGGCGGTACGCCAAGGAGCATTGGGTTGCTTGATCGTGCACAATACCATTCCTGCTGGCTATGGATTCAATAACATACAGAATAGTTGGAAAGCGTCCAAGCTCTACCTCGACGACCGAGGTCAGGACAAGTACAAATTGGGATTTGAAGGATGGATTACCCTGCCCTTTGCGACGCAGCTGTTTGAAAAAATGGGGAAGAATCAATCTGAACTATTGCAAAATGCAAGAAAGCCCGATTTTCAAGGGTTTTCAACTGGTATGACCCTCAGCACAAGTCTTGCTGTGGAGCCTACCTACAATGTTTCCAAAAACGTGATCGCCAAGGTCACAGGTAAAACAGCACCTGAGGAAGTGATTATTTATACGGCTCACTGGGATCATATTGGCATAGGCAAGCCTGATGAAACGGGGGATACCATCTACAATGGAGCTTTGGATAATGCCTCTGGGACAGCTGCCCTTTTGGCTTTGGCCAAAGCGTTCAAGACAGACGAGCAACCCGATCGAACGGTCGTATTTTTAGCCGTAACGGCAGAGGAACAAGGTTTGTGGGGCTCGGCGTACTATGCAAAGCAGCCTATCTATCCCAAGGAAAAGACGGTAGCCAATATCAACATGGATGGGATCAACCCTTACGGAAAGATGAAAGATGTTTCTGTCATTGGAGTAGGTCAATCTGAAATGGAGGATTTATTGGACGAAGAACTCAAAAAATTGGGACGTTATGCTGCCCCTGAACCCAATCCTGTAGTGGGCTACTATTTCCGTTCGGACCATTTCAATTTTGCCAAAATAGGAATTCCAGCCTTGTATATTGGAACAGGAATCGACCATGTGGAGAAAGGGAAGGAGTTTGGAAAGCAGCTTCAGGACGACTATGTAGCCCAATACTACCACAAGCCAGCGGATGAATACGATCCAACTCGATGGAACCTAGATGGAGCGGTGGATGATGTGCAGTTGCTGTATCAGGTAGGTCGCAATCTAGCCAACTCTACTAAATGGCCAGGATGGAAGGAAGGCTCTGAATTCAAAGCCATTCGAGACAGTTACTTCAAAAAATAAGGTGTTCTAGCTTTAGTCTACCTTGATTCCATAAGATTCGAGTAGGCCAGGCAACCCAGCAAGGTCAAATCTTGCGCCTTTAATTGCATTAAGTTCGGGAGCAATTCGGTAGTGGAGGGCGTCTCGAAAGTCGGCTTTTTCGAGGTTGGTCTGATCGAAGACTGCCCCGAGGAGGTCTGAACCCTGAAAACTTACTTCGCACAAGTTGGCTTGGGAAAAATCCACCTCTCGCAATCGCGATTGCAGGAATTTTGATTTTTTGAGGGGGAGTTTGTAAAAATTGCAGTAGTCTAGGACACAGTGTTCGAGATGGAGTTCGAGCAGGAAGGGATTTGCAGCAGCAAAGGCGATTCCCAGCATTTTGCAGCGCACAAATCGGACATTCTGAAAATTTACTTTCACTACCTTGATGTTGCTCAGATCGCAGTCCTCAAACTTGGAATTTTCAAAACTTGCCTGTTGAAACGACGCTCCGGAGAAGTTGCAGTTTGAAAAGGTGCAGGAATCGTATTCCCCAGAAAGAATGTCCGACGCTGTCAGATTTTGGAAATGTTGTTCGCTAAAGTAGGGCATTCAATTTTTTGATTGTAGGTAAAAAGGTAGGCTAGCTACGGCATTAGAGGGAGAGCTGGTACAAGCTGCAGCGTTGGATACTGGGGGAATTTTGTAGATCGGGATGGTCAAACTCTTTCCAATACTGCATGCCTATTTTTTTCATGACTTGGATGGAGGCAAGATTTCCTATGGAGGCCATGGCCACCACTTTCGGGATTTGGACTTGTCTGGCATAGTCTAGGCAGGCGGCAGCTCCTTCGGTGCTAAAGCCTTGGTTCCACCAGTTTTTTCCGATGCGGTAGCCAAGATCTACGGTAGGGGTAAAGTCGGCCTCAAAGGTTTTCCATCCGAGCCCGATGGTACCTAGTAAAGCTTGGCTTTCGAGGACATCGACTGCAAAATAGCAAAAGCCTTTTTCCTCGTAGAGGCGCTCCATGCGCTCCATCATGGCAAGTGTATCTTCTTTTGGGAGCGGTTTTTCGAAAAAGCGCATGACCTCCGCGTCGGTGTTGATCTCCGTAAATGCATCCAAGTCACTCGCTTGCCAGCGACGAAATCCTAGGCGTGGGGTGGTAAATAGGTAGGAGGTAGACATTGGTGCTACGGGATGGAATGGAAAGTCAAATTAAGGAGGTTTTTTGAAAATTGTGTTTTTCTGATTCGATCTTGGGCGATGCGATGGAATTTAATTTTCAATTTTCCAATCCATTAAATGGATTAAACCTTCGTCTTCCTATGCCCATGGTCATGGCTCGGCAGACGGTTTTGTCTCCGTATTTGACGTTTAATTTGTCCAAGGCTTGGTAGAGGTTGATTTGCTGCTGGCTATCTTCAAAGAGCTGAATCTGGTAGTTGCCATAGACCAGGTTGCTGAAGCGTACCCCCACGAGGCGAATGAGTAGGCGGCGTGTGTAGAGTTTTTGGAAGAGTTGCTTGACCAGGGGAAGTAGGCTATGGTCTGCGGCCGTGTAGGGAATGCGTTGCTGTATGCTATGAGTTTCAAAGTCAGAATAGCGGATTTTTACGGTGACGCAGGCAGTGAGCTGCCCTTTTTGCCGGAGTTTGGTGCTGAGCTGCTCGGTCATGGCGATGAGGGTAGCTTCGAGTAGGCGGGTGTCGATGGTGTCCTCCTCAAAGGTGTTTTCGGAGGAGATGGACTTTGCTTCGGAGTAGGGTACCACTGGACTGAGGTCGATGCCGTTTGCCTTTTCCCAGATCATTTTTCCGTTTTTCCCAAAGGTGGCTTCTAGGAGTTGGGCAGGCATTTGCTGTAGGGTATGTACCTTTTTGACGCCCATGTTGTAGAGTGTTTGGGAGGTCTTCTCACCGATCATAGGGATTTTTCGTACGGATAGGGGGGAGAGAAAGGATTTTTCTTCGCCCAGGGGAATTTGTTTTTCGTTGTTGGGTTTGGCTTCTCCGGTGGCAATTTTGGAGACGGTTTTATTTTGGGAGAGCCCCATGGAGATGTTGAGCCCGCTCTGTTGGATGATGCGTTGGCGGAGTTCGTGGGCCAACTTGAAGCAGCCGAAGAAGCGGTCCATGCCGGTGAGGTCGATGTAGAATTCATCGATGGAGGCTTTTTCAAAAAGGGGAACACCCTCTCGGATGATTTCGGTGATTTCTTGAGATTTTTGGCTGTACTTTTCAAAGTCTCCGCGCACCACAATTGCTTCGGGACAGAGTTGCCTAGCGGTACGCATGGGCATGGCAGAGTGTACGCCAAATTTCCGTGCTTCGTAGCTGCAGGAGGCGACGACTCCTCGGTCACTCGCCCCTCCAATCAGGATCGGCTTTCCTTTGAGGCGGTCGTCAAAAAGCCGCTCCACGGACACAAAAAAGGTGTCCAGGTCTAGGTGTACAATGCTTCGCTTTTCTTCCATTTGAATTGTTAATTATTTAAACATTTTAATGTTTATATATTAAACAAAATTTTTATCTTTGAATCGTTTAGAGACGAAAGTTGTCGGGGATTATTTCCACTGTATTTCAATAGCATTAAAAACTGAAGTAATGAGCGTCCATTCCAATTTAAAATTTCTCCGCAAAAAGAAGTCTCTTACCCAGGAGACACTCGCTCAGGCAGTGGGGATTTCTCGATCCAAACTTGCCGGCTACGAATTGAGCATCACCCCTCCTTTGGAGGTACTCCTCCTTTTTGCCGATTACTTCAAGCTATCCTTGGATGTTTTGGTTCGCGAGGACCTTTCCTCCTATTCGGAATACAAGCTGCGTGAACTGTTGGAAACGGATCACTTTCTCCGTGGGAGAAACCTCCGGATTCTTTCCACAACCGTAGATGCGGAGGGACGGGAATTGATCGAAGTGGTTTCGCAGCGTGCCAAGGCAAGTTACTTGGCAGGATTTGCTGACCCAGAGTTTATTTCTGACTTACCGAGGTTTTCTTTGCCTTTTCTTCCTACCAACAAGAAACACCGGGTCTTTCAAGTAGATGGAGACTCCATGCTTCCCATCCCAGATGGTGCCTGGATCGTATGCGAATACGTAGAAGATTGGACCCGCTTGAAGGATGGAGATCGCTATGTCATCGTCACCGAGCAGGACGGGGTTACCTTTAAGATTGGGTACAAGCTACCTCCCCAACAACAAAAAATCTTACTCTGCTCCGCCAATCCGATCTATCCTCCCTTTGAAGTAGATTTTGAACAAGTTCGCGAAGTATGGAAATACCGGTTGTGCATCAGTTAAAAAATCTTCCTTCTACCCCATGCCCATCATCGCTACCCCTTTAGGAAATATCCAGCTCAGCATCCGAGAAGACTGCCTCTCGGAATTGAAATTTACCCAACAGCCCGTGGAGGGCGAACTCCTTGATCCACTTCTGCTTGAAGCCCAAAAGCAGTTGGGGGAGTACTTTTCGGGGCAACGACAAATCTTCAACCTGCCGATTGGTTTGGGAGGCACGGACTTCCAACGGAAGGTCTGGTTGGCCGTGGGAAAAATCCCCTTTGGGCAAACTACTACCTATGCGAAGTTGGCCGAGCAGCTCGGCAATCCCGCAGCAATTCGAGCAGTGGGTACAGCCATTGGAGCCAATCCCTTGTTGATTATTTTGCCCTGCCATCGCATCATCGGAACGAATGGAAGCCTCACCGGATATGCAGGAGGCTTGGACAAGAAAAAAGCCCTCTTGGAGTTAGAGGGCCATCCTTTTCAGGGGAGCTTGTTTTAGAAAACGTGCAAGGGATGCGCCGCCGGTGGTGCTTACTTGTCTTCCAACTCGACAATTACCTCGATTTCTACCGCCATATTATTGGGAAGTGAGCCTACACCAACAGCAGATCGGGCATGCTTGCCTTTTTCACCAAAGACTGCCACCATCAGGTCAGAAAATCCATTGATGACGGCTGGCTGAGCCGTGTACTCGGGTGTGCAATTGACCATACCCAAAACCTTGACAAACTGCTTGATTCGTCCCAGATCACCAGTTGCGGCTTGAAGCACGGCAATGATTTCTAATCCGGTTGCCTTGGCTGCTGCATAGCCTTCTTCGGTGCTTAAGTCTGCCCCCAATTTTCCATAGATTTTAGGGCCCGAACCAGCAAGGTAAAGCAAGTTGCCCACCTGCTTCCACTTGACATAGTTTGCAATGGGCTGGCTTATTTCAGGTACCTGCAAACCTAGTTGCTGAATTTTTTCTGCGGGAGTTTGCGCGGTGGCTTCTGTCACGAGACCACTGAAGAGTAGGAGGCAAAGGAGTAAGAACGTATTTTTCATATTCATCTGAATTATTTTGATTTCTAAGCTACTTGATTTGGCTTACTTTTGGTAAAATTTTCTCTGTATGGTTCAAGATTCATTCGAAATTATTCCCTTTTCACCTGCCCTGCAACCCTATTTTGAATCCATCAACAAGGCTTGGGTGACGCAGTATTTTTCCTTGGAACCCTTTGATCTGGCTCAATTGGAGAATCCAGAACAAACCATTTTGGCAAAAGGGGGAGAAATCATTTTTGCCAAAATAGGGGAGCGAATTGCAGGAACGGTAGCCCTAATCCCTAGTGAGGAGGGCGTTTGGGAAATGATAAAAATGGGGGTTTCGCCTGAATTTCAAGGAAAAGGTGCAGGGGAACTGCTTGGAAAACAGATCCTAGAAGTTGCCAGCCAAAAGGGAGCAACAAAAGTTCGTCTCTACACCCACACTAAGTTGGAGGCTGCCATTAAACTCTACCATCGACTTGGTTTTGTACCCTGCGAACTCGAATGCGGTGCCTATGGACGTTGCAATCAAAAGATGGAATATACATTTTAATTTTGGGTGAATACCTAATTTAAATCTTGTTTTTAACTGATTTTCAACAGGTTATTTCGCATTACTTTTTTTGATTTTTGGCAACACGAACGCTAAATCCAGTTGCCATGAAAACGATTCTCGTCCCTTTTGATTTTTCAGAATATGCACTTGCAGCCTTGCAAAGCGCTAAAAAAATAGCCGCAAAAGCTTCGGTTCAACTCATTTCTGTGACCGTAATCCCTTCACAAATTGATTGGGACCTCCTTCCCGAAAAGGCGAAGAAAAACTATCCTGACCTGCAATTGGAATTGGATGAGGCTTCCGCACGTATTCCGGAATATCTGAAAATGATGTCTTTTTCAAAAAATGAGGTTCAGGTGGTCGTTAAAATCGGGGTACCTGCCGAGCAAATTCTCCGAGTAATCGATGCGCAGCAGGTAGATTTGGTGGTCTTGGGGGCTTATGGAAAAGGCTTTACCGAGGGAAAATTTATAGGATCAACGCTTCAAAATGTACTAAGAAACGCTCCATGTCCTGTATTGGCAGTTAAAAAAGCCTTAGATGGCAATGCATTTCGAAAATTGGCTTTTGCTTCCCTCTTTACTGAATCGTCCAAACAAGTTTTCGATATTTTTATCCCTTTTGTTAAATTGTTTAGCGCGTCCCTTCATTTGGTTTATGTCAATACACCAGCCCATTTTGTGAATACCAGCGAAGCAGAACGGGATATGGCATCTTTCTCTAAAGGCAATGAAGAAGTTATTTTACATAGTCATGTGGTCAATAATACCAATGTCGTAGCGGGTATCCATTCGTTTTGTGTGGCTAAAGGGATCGCAATTGTAGCCTTGGCATCTGCATCGCGCAAGGGAATGCCCAGTTACCAAATCGGAACTACCGAAACATTGATTTTTAATACCGATAGGGCGGTATTGAGTATCAAGGCCCCTCATGTGACTACTTGATAGCTGCGAAAAATCTTACTACTTGTCTTTTGAAAAATAATAGAGTAGGTCACTCTCGGCAGCCAAATAGCCAAAGGAAGTGAATGCTTTTTCCTGCATCAAGTCTTCCATTAACTGCCGGGCTTGAGTGGTATCTCCATGATACAAATGCCAGTTGGCAAGACCATAGCGCATCGCGTCTTGAGAGGGACTACCCGCGCCATTTGCTGCAAGTGAATCTGCCGATAGCCAACCTTTGTACAAGCCACAGAGATCTGCATAGGCCTGGTTTTCGATCACAATCCCCTCGCGTTGAATTTGGGCTAGTAGGGAATCTGCTTTTTTAGGATTTTCCAAGCGCTGCTGAATCATGAACAACCAGTGGGTACTGGACACGATATTGTCGTAGTTGGACCTACTGTCTCTACACTTCAGGTAGGCTTGGTAGGCTTTTTCGTACTGTTGTGTGAGGTAATAGGCCAGACCGAGATGGTACCAGACATTGCTATGGAGTGAACTCAAAGGGATATTTTGCGCATTGGGTAAACCGTCTGGTTCGATCTGGTCTGCTGTGCCTTGGATAAGGGTTGCTGCTTTTTCGAAATCTGAAATGGCTTTATCGTACTCTCGGATGCTGATGTACCGGTGACCTCGGTGCCGATACAGGCGAGCATCCTGGGGGAAATTCGTGATTCCTTCCGTGTAGATAGCGATTGCTTGTTGGTATTGCCCCAAGTAGGCAGTTCTTCTCCCGTACCAAATAAGTGCCTCTACATCTTTAGGATTGGCTTCGTACTCCTTTTTGGCTTCCGTATAGTTTGCCAATGCGGTTTCACTTGGCGCTGGAATCTCAAATACTTTGCCTAGGGGCGTGGTAAAAATGGAATCAGCTGCTACCAAAGCATCTGCTTCATTTTGGGAAGGGGCTTTTGAATTGCAGGCTCCAAAAATCAATAAAGCAAGTACAAAATTGAGGTGTCGCATGCGTTTCGGTTTGCGGATCTTCGGAATAACTTGAGTTAGCAGCTGGAATCAGGTGATTTCTGATTCCAGCTACAGGGTAAATTTGGGATACTCGTTTATTTCAAAAACAGTACACCCACTCCTTTTTCTTTGGCGAGCGCATTGAATGTTGGTATGGCTTTTTCTACCAAACGCTTGCCCTCTGCCTCTAGTGGTTTCCACTGCTCCATCAACTCCGCATGCCGTGCTTTGGTCCCTTCGTTGATGCTTGGAATACTGCTCTCTCCATGGTTCATCATGAATAGGAAGTTTGCCGTAAACTTGTTGGGGAAGTTCTCCACGTCGTCGTAAGCGGTGGATTTGCGTTGCACCATGGACTCGTCCCAGGCCGTCAATTCTTTGATGAGTGCTTGAGCGGCTACTTTAACTTCTTGGAATTCTGTCTTACCATCTAAGCGCCCCACCAAGTCTTTCAATTGATCCTGGTATCCTTTGGCGGTATTGACGAGCTGGTGCATCTGAGTGACTTCCCCTTCTAGGGTACTCATCCACTGGTGATAGGCTTGGAAATCAGATGCGCTCAGCTTACTTCCTGGCACATCCTGAATTTCACCCTTCGCTTCTGCTGTGAACCCAGCAGCACTTAATTTCAAGGTGTAGGTACCTGGGATGGCTTTATGTCCTCGGAAACTAGATTCGATGTAGGCGGTTGGTATTCCAGGCACGGTAGGGTAGCGCAGGTCCCAAACGAATCGATTGACTCCTTTTCGGGTAGAAAGTGTAGGGTCAGGTGATGGTCCTCCATCGTAGGACTGGAAGTCAGGGTTTCTTTTTGAACTGATTTTGCGAACCAGATTCCCTTGGGCATCGTGAATTTCCAATGTCAATTCGGTACTGTCCGCAAAAGTTTGCGGCAGCTGGTAATAAATCACCATTCCAGAGGCCGGGTTTTGCCCTTGGAAAGGATCAGTTCCCGTATATCCATCTAGGTTCCCCCCATTCATGGAAGAATACCAACTGCCTAAAAGTGCTTTTTCTGGGGTGTAAAGGCTAACCGTTTCCACGCTGGCTTTTACTTCCCGCACGGCATTGAGCTCGTCCAAGATCCAGTAGGATCTACCCGCCGTAGCCACGATTAGGTCATCATGTGCTACTTTGAGGTCTGTGATGGGAGTGACAGGCAGGTTGAGTTGAAAACTCATCCAATTGAGGCCTCCATCCTTGGAGAGGTACATGCCTTGTTCGGTGCCCGCAAAAAGCAGATTTTTCACCTTCGCATCTTCTCGAACTACCCGAGTGAAGGCTCCGTAAGGAATCCCTTTGGAAATGTTGGTCCAGGTTTTTCCATAATCTGTAGTCTTGTAGATCGCAGGCGTATAGTCGTTGAATTTGTAGCGCGTGGTTGCGATGTAGGCCGTAGCAGGATCATGGGGAGAAACCTCGATCGCATTGATCAAGCACTCTTTGAGGTCCTTAGGCGTGACATTGGTCCAAGTTTTGCCAGCATCTCGGGTCAGTTGGACGAGGCCGTCGTCACTTCCAGTCCAAATCGTACCGGCTGCATGTGGGCTTTCGATGACATAGGCGAGAGTGCCGTAATTTTCCGCTCCCACTGCCTCGTTGGTGAAGGGAACTCCTCCTTTGCCTTGCTTGGATTTTTCGTTTCGGGTGAGGTCTGGAGAAACCTCTTTCCAGGTTTTGCCCCAGTCTTGCGTTTTCAATAAGATCTGAGCGCCATGGTAATAGGTGTTTGGTTCGTGCTGGGACCAGAGGATGGGTGCGTTCCAGTTGTACCGGTACTTCATGTCCTTGGCATCCATGCCAAGGTACTGGATCGGTGCTGCCATAATGTTGGTGGAACCTTGCGTTTCCATATCCAACACCTCAATGGTACCTTGGTAGCTACCACCTAACACGTAGCGTGGGTTATTCGGATCAAAGGCTAAGAAGGCAGACTCACCGCCTGCAGAATTGTTCCAATGCTCCTGAGTAATTCCGCCTCGGCCTAGGCCTATGCTAGAGATCACTACAGATGTGTTGTCCTGCTGTCCACCGTAGATGCGGTAAGGAAACTGGTTGTCGACATTGATGCGGTAAAACTGGGCCGTAGGCATGTTGCTTTGGGTAGACCAGGTCTTGCCGCCATTGAAGGAGATGGATCCGCCACCATCGTCGGCAAGGAGTAAGTTGTTGGGGTTTTTGGGATTGATCCAAAGGTCATGGTAGTCGCCATGTGGGCCATCGATACCTTCAAAGGTTTTGCCGCCATCAATCGAAACTAAGAATGGAGCGCTCTGCACATATACTTTGTGCTCGTTGACTGGATCGGCAAAGACTTCGATGTAGTACCAAGCGCGCTGCGTCAATCGGTTGCTCTTGTTGATAAGGGACCAGCTTTCACCTGCATCTTCGGACACAAATAACCCTCCCAAATCTTTCTCAGTATTGCTTTCTATCAAGGCGTAGACCTTGTTGGAATTTGCTCGAGAAACGGAGATGGCCATCTTTCCTTTTTCCTCTGGGAGGCCCTTGTGAATTTTATTCCAGGTTTTTCCAGCGTCGGTGGATTTGTACAATCCCGATCCAGGGCCTCCAGACTTCACTTGCCAAGGAAAGCGCTGGTGCTCCCACATGGCGGCGTAGAGGATTTCTGGGTAGTTCATGTCCATGGACAGTTCCACTGCGCCGGTCATGGTATCTACGTAAAGTACTTTTTCCCAGTTCAGGCCTCCATCGGTACTTTTGTATACCCCACGGTCCTCGTTTGGAGCATGAAGGGCTCCTTGGGCAGCAACATAAAGTACATCTGGGTTGCTAGGATGAATTTGAATTCGAGAAATGTGTTGGGTTTTCTCCAAACCCAATTTTTTCCAGGTTTTTCCGGCATCGGTGGATTTGTATACTCCGTCGCCGTAGGAGGTCATGACCCCACGAGGTGCATGTTCACCCATTCCCACATAGACGATGTTGGGATTGCTTTGGGCTACTGCCACCGCACCAATGGAGCTGGTAGTAAAAAATCCATCGGAGATATTTTCCCAATGTTGACCTGCATCGTTGGTTTTCCAAAGGCCTCCACCTGTAGTACCAAAGTAATAGGTGAGCGGGTCTTGAACTACACCTGAAGCAGCTACCGACCTTCCTCCTCGGAAAGGCCCAATATTTCGGTATTTGAGGGGTAGGGAAGAGTCAAAGGTTTGTGAATTCGCGGTAAGCGAACCAAGTAGGAATAGAACTAGAAAAATCCGTTTCATAGGGGCTAAGTAGTAGTAGGTCTTAAATCTAAGAAAAACCCGAAATAATGTAGCGCGATTGGAAAAGGAAATGAAGGGGCTGGCCCTGAAAAAGTAGGAGCTCAAAGGGGCTTTCGCTACAAGCCTATTTTCCGATCCGGGTTTTTGACTGCCTTTATCAAATCTTCCAAGTAATCGGTTTGCACCTCTTGAATCTCCAACAGCTTTTTGTTGTGATGAACCAATAGATGGTCAATTTTTTCACTTAGAATCTTGATTTCAAGTTCAGCTTTTAGATTGATTTTGTAGTCTTGTTCGCTCCGCTTTCGGTCTTTCTGTTCTTGTCTATTTTGGCTCATCATGATGATGGGGGCTTGGATAGCTGCCAAACAGGAAAGTATCAGGTTGAGTAGGATAAAGGGAAAGGGGTCGTAAGGTCTGCTCATCAGAAGCCAGGTATTTAGGATGATCCAGCCGAGGATAAAAGAAAAAAAGCTGATGATAAAAACCCAACTTCCGCCGAAGGAAGCCACTTGATCAGCAAGCTTTTGTCCAAAGGTGAGTTTACCAGCTTTCTTTTCGTGAATATTTTCAGAGAGGATGGAGTTGTTTTTAATGGCGTCCATTACCTCTAAATCAATGGCTGCGAGTTCCCCCCTTTCTTCGAGAATTAGCGAGGTCAAATACAATCTCCTGTAGGTATTCAATTCACTGTTTGAAATGTAATCTTCTTTGGTAAAGGTTGGAAACTGGCTTTGTATCAAGTTAAAGATTCCTTCTCGAAGGTCTTGCCCTTTGATTTCTTCTCCTCTCGGAATTTCATGCTTGCTAAACGGGCTAACCTTCATTTTTTACAGGGATAGTGTTTATACGTTTACTCCAAACAAATAGCCTACGCCGGCAGAAAGTCCCATGGCCAAGGTTCCCCAGAGGGTTATGCGCCATATGGCTTTGCTAAGGCTCGATCCACCTGCTTTTGCGGATGCAGCCCCAAGCAGGATGAGAAAAAGTAAGGTGAATCCATAGAGCCAATATTCCATTCCCGTGACGGGAGCCAAAAGCACCAGAAGCAAAGGCAAAATCCCGCCTACTGTAAACGAGGCTCCAGAAGCGAAAGCTGCTTGAATTGGATTTGCTTGGTTCATTTCATTGATCCCCAATTCATCACGCAAGTGTGCAGCCAAGGCATCCTTTTCGGTAAGCTCAAGGGCTACCTGCCTCGCGGTTTCTTTTTTAAGCCCGCGCTTTTCATAAATCTGGGCCAATACCGCCAATTCCTGCTCGGGATAATCGTTGAGTTCCGTGATTTCTCGTTCCTTATCTGCCTTCTCAATGTCAGTTTGAGAGCTGACCGACACGTATTCCCCTGCTGCCATGGACAGGGCGCCGGCAACTAAGCCTGCTACTGTGGCCAACACAATCGGTTCACGGGTGGTACTTGCCGCTGCCATTCCGATGGCAAGGCTGGAAATGGAAATGATGCCGTCATTTGCACCCAACACCGCTGCTCTCAACCAATTACTTCGATGTAGGTAATGGTGATCTAGGTAGTTTTCTAGGGTTAAGTTTCTTTCGCGCATGGTTGGTTAGTTGAACTCTTTTAAACTCGATGTTTCACAATTTCCTCCAGTACCCAGTTGGTCCGTGCAGCGGTAATCCCTGTGCTCGGACAACTTCCTTTGCCGAGTAATTCTTCCACGATACTTTGGATCAGCGGACGTTGGATGTGCTTAGGCAGTTCCAAGTGAAAATGAAGTGGTTTTTGATTCGGCCTGAGCAGGTCAAATGCTCCTTCTCCAAACGTAGGAAAACGAATTTGTCCCTTGGATCCGTCAATTACGATTTCATCGATTTCCGAGGCACTAGAGGTCGTAAAGCACCAATTCCCTGTTCCCATTACCCCATTTTCAAAGGCAAAGCTTCCTGTGACTATATCTTCAGCAGGATAAGCCTTCGCCTGGTTAGCAGAAAAGCCAGCTGCATGCGTGATTTTACCAAAAAAGTAGTCCAACAAGTCTAGTTGGTGGGAGGCTAGGTCATAAAAATAACCACCTCCGGCTATTTCAGGAATTACACGCCAATTGGTTTCGGTTTGGCTCACTAGATTGGGAGTAAGGACTTGTTTCAAGTTGATCTGTACCGTCCGAATGGTCCCAATCTCTCCTTGGTCCAGTAGCTCCTTGATCTTCAAAAAATGCGGCAACTTTCTTCGGTAGTACGCCACAAATAACGGGACGCTTGCTTGCTCACAAGCTTTGATCATTTGTAGGCACTCGGCATAGGTTCTTGCCATTGGCTTTTCCACGTAGACCGGTTTGCCTGCTGCAGCTGCTAGCTGGGTAAGTTCCAGATGGACATGGGGAGGCGTAGCAATGTAGATGGCGTTGACCTCCGGATCCTGAATCAAGTCAGCAGCCTTGCTGTACCATTTGGGAACCTCGTGGCGAAGGGCATAGTCCTCCGCCTTGGCGGCATCTCTCCGCATGACAGCTACGAGCTTGCTGTGTGGGATGGTATTCATCGCAGGAGCGGACTTGAGTTCGCAAACCTTGCCTACACCCACGACTCCCCATCGGACTGCTGTGTCTGTAAATTTTTTCATGCTAGAAAGGGTAGGAAAAAATTAGACTGAGATTTTCGTTTCCCAGTCTAATCAAATGAAGGTTTATTCTTCAGAAGCTGCTGGTCTGGGCTTCATCTTTAAGCTGTCAGCTGGATAGGTAGCGGCAAGCATCGCCATTTGCTCTTTGGCCCAATCTACCAGCACTTTTCGGTCTGCATCGGAAAGGTTGGCTTCAGGATGTAGCCCCATATAGGTGTAGGAGGGAAGTGGCATTTCTTTCTCTTCCACCATCTCTACAATTTCTTCAAACTTATGGTTTTGCACCCGAAGGGGGAGGGAGGTGAACTCAGAGAAATTCAAATGCTCTTTCCCCTCATTCGTGTGGTGGTTGAGCCAAAAGCCTACCGGTTGCACATTGCTGTACCAAGGATATTTGGTCATGTTACTGTGGCAGTCGTTGCATGCTCCTTGCAAAATGGTGTTGACATGGTCTGGAACCTGGTAATTTTGGCTTATGTCAAAGGTTTTTGTTCCCGATTCATTTTTTTTCATGGGAACAAACTGGATGCCTACCAAGATGACGATTACGGCGAAGGTGATTTTCTTGATCATAAGTGTTAGATTTTTTTGTTTAGACCTTCTTTGGAAAAAATGGATTAATATTTATTTCAATATACCAAAAAAAAATGGATCAAAAAGCATTTTTCCTGTTCAAAAATAGCAAATTAAAACCCTTCTAGATCAGTTGATCTACGCAAAGGAATTACTTGATTTAGGTAGCCAAGTTATCGATACCGAACTCCATCAATCACCAGGCACAATCCCGCCTGGAAAATCACGAGGCCCAAAGTACCTGTCCAAAACCAATCTTCTCCCCCTAATTTTTCCACTCCGGCATGAATGCAAGTTGACAGTCCTGTCCCGGTGAGGAGTAAGCCAGCCACGGACTGGAAAAACCAGCGTTTTTTATTTTTTTTCATAGGTAATTTTCCGATTTAAAATTGAGTGATCATTGCCATCCCCTTTTCTTCGAAGGAGTCCATGCGCGTCAAGGCTTCTGCGGCATCTTCAAGAGAAATTCGCCTTCCAATCAATTGCTCAGGAGCAATTTTTTGTTCCAAAATCATCTGCATCATTTCGGGGTACGCATGGGCCTGCATGCCATGACTACCGATGATTTCTAGTTCCTTGGCAATCACGAGGTGCATGGGAACAGGTGGATTTGCTTCGCTTCCTGCCAAAAGGCCAACTTGAATGTGTTTTCCGCGTTTTCGCAGACAGGAAATTGAGTTGTAGCTGGTCACCTTACTGCCCAAGGCGTCGATCGATACATGAACCCCTCCCTTGCTGAGTTCTAGAATATGTGCAGCGACATCAGGCTCATTAGCCACATTCACCAAAAAAGCTGCCCCCGCCGCCTTGGCAAGTGCCAATTTCGCTACATCGATGTCCACCGCAATGACTGTAGCACCTTGCGCCGCAGCGATCATAATGGCAGATAAACCTACCCCTCCACATCCATGCACGGCCACCAGTTGTCCCCCACTGACTTTACCTTGCGCAACTACCGCACGAAAGGAGGTGGCAAATCTGCATCCCAAACTTGCAGCCGCCTCGAAACTAACCGATTCGGGTAATTTCACCAGATTGGTCTCTGCCCGGTGTACAGCCACATATTGTGCAAAAGATCCCCAGTGCGTAAATCCAGGCTGAAACTGATCGTCGCAAATCTGTTGGTTACCAGTTTGGCAGGTCGGACATGTTCCGCAGGCACAGACAAAGGGAACGGTGACCCGATCTCCTACTTTCCAGTTGCGCACTCCTTTGCCTAGCTCACGGATGACCCCGGCAAATTCATGTCCAGGAACATGCGGCAGTACGATGTCGGGATCATGCCCCATCCATCCGTGCCAATCACTGCGGCAAAGGCCTGTAGCCTTTACTTCTAGGAGGATGCCTTGATCCGGTGTTTCGGGATCTGCCACTTGGGTGACCCGAGGGGCTTGGCAAAATGATTCAATTAAAAGGGCCTTCATGGGCTGAATTTTTACGGAAGGAAGGGATGAAAATACGCATAAAAAAACCGTGAGCACTTGTCTCACGGTTAAATTCAATTGGTTTTTGAGAATTAAACCTCAAATCCTGGTCTGTAGGTTCGGCCAACAAACTGGTTGGCTTCCTCCAAGTTGGTGATGCGCATGTTTTCTCCGTCCCAGAGCAATTTTCTGCGACCAAAGAATTCCTGCTGTCCCTTGCTGTTGGGTCTTCGAAGCATGAAACTGCGAATGGCCAGGTTGCCCATCAATACCGTTTCGGTCATTGGGCCAGCATAATCGAAGGAAGAGGTGAGGCCTTTGTGCTCGGTAGAGCCAAAGCCAGCTTTGCAGGCATCTACCCACTTGCGTTGGTGTCCATATTCAGGCTCCGTTCCAGCGATGCGGTCAGGCCCAAATTCCTTGGTGCCATCGTAGAGGTAAAGCTTCGGCATCAGCGGGGAGCTGTCGTTAATGTTGTGTGTAATGATTCCTTTTTCACCGATCATCATGACTCCATTGGCGGAATTGGCACCTCCCAAGTCGTGGTCTGCTGGAATGATATCTGGGTGGGAAGGGCGAATACCGCCATCCATCCAGGTCATTTCCAGAGGAACTCCATTCTTGGCAGTTGGACCGTAATGAAGGGTAATGAACGAAGAGGCTGGGCATCCATCCGGATGATAATCTGCGGTCCACATTTGAGAATACACCGATCCCACAGAGCATTCAGCATCAAGTGGGTAGTGTAGGCCAAGCATTCGGAAAGGAATATCCATCAAGTGGCATCCTACATCTCCAAGTGCGCCTGTTCCGTAATCCCACCAACCTCTCCAGTTGAACGGATGCAAGTTGGGAGTAAATGGAATCTCAGGTGCTGGGCCTAGCCAAAGGTCCCACTCCATATCAGAGGGCTTGTTGCTTGGGTCAGG
>Ga0315905_10002209_pt1 | contig 20512 bp, 18 predicted proteins | sample LakEriMetagenome_5_FD_203522 | JGI IMG/M metagenome (GOLD analysis project Ga0315905, IMG submission 203522) | Freshwater fungal communities from buoy surface, Lake Erie, Ohio, United States - Buoy 4 MA121 | ecosystem: Environmental > Aquatic > Freshwater > Lake | place: USA: Lake Erie, Ohio...
CATGAATATCGAGGAAATGCCTGCGCTGCAGGGCTAATTTGCCAATGGCCAGCGTGATGCGGGCATCGCCATTGCGCGCAACGACATCGGCGAGAGCTGCCATTTGCGCCTCATCGTCGAGCCCGCGCATGGCTTCCATGGCGAGCGCGCCGGCCATGTCTTTTTCACCCAGAGCAAACAGAAGTTCGCTGACGCGCGTTGCGCTGGCGCGGGCATCGCCACGCGTCACGCTGCGCGGTTGGCGGATCTCCGTTGTCTCGCCCAATCTTGCACGGGCCAATTGGCCATAATAGGCAACAGGCTCTTTCGCAGCGATGCGATAGAAGTTGCGCGCACCGTTACGATCGCCGCGCGCCTCGGCTGTGCGGGCCTGCCAATAGGCGGCGCGGGCGCGCGAGATCGGCGTCTCGGCGCGTTGGGCGGCGCGCTCAAAATGCGGAGCGGCGCGTTTGGGATCGTCGAGAAAACGCAAGGCGATCCAGCCGGCATGAAATTCCGCCTCGATAAATTGCTCGCGTCCTTGCGCCGAATGTTCGGCACATAATTTATAGGCCTGTTCAGGCTTTTTCGCATCGAGCCATTTGCGCGCCAGCACGCGGCGCTCAACCCAGAATTCATCCGGGTCGATGAGTTTTTCGCGTTCGCGCGGTGTCGCTTCGAGAAATTTCGTGGCCGCCTCAAGATCGCCGGCGCGTCGCGCGCGTTGCGCTTGGGAGAGGAGGTAGGCGGGATCTTGCCGCAGCGCCGCCGGCACACCCTGCATGAGTTTTTCTGAAGAATTGTCGGCCGCAACCGCAAGCCGCGCTTTGATCAAAGCGACGAGATTCTCATCCACTTTTGCCGCAATCCGCGTGGCTGCCTGTTTGCCGTCATAGGCCAGCCGCAGGGCGCGGTAGCGATGATCGTCTGACGCAAGATGGGCGCCGAATTCTTTCAGGAACTGGCCTTCCAGCCATGGGCTCATGTCATCGTGACGCCAGGATGCGGCGATGCGGATCTTGGCCTGCTTGTCCTGTCCGGCTGCCAGTTCGGCGCGCGCCAAAGCGAGTTTGCCGGCGGGCGTCTGCGGGTTGCGCGTGGCAAACCAGACGCCAGCCAGCTGTGGGCGCGATCTGTCGTTGAAAAGAATATCCTCGGCGCGCCGCTCCAAAAGGCCGCGCGCGGCCCAATCGGGGTTTTGGGCGAGAAAGGCCGAGAGGCGCTGGAATGTCGCCAGCCGCGATTCCTTTTGCAGCGCGACCCAGTCGAGTGCCAGGCTGGCGATGGGGTCTTTGACTTGGACTGCCCATTCATCGCCCTTGGCTATGTCGCCTTGTGCATAGGCCGCCAGGGCCTCGCGCAGGCCCGGCTGGTCGAGCGCGATGGGCGGGGGAATGTGCAGGAGCGGATTGGCGCCCTCGCGATCAGGCTCAGGCGCATAGGCCAGAGCAGGGCCGGTGGGCAGCGGGGTGGCTGTTGCGGCAGCAGGCGGGGAATCGGTCTGGGATTGGGGCGCGGTGCCTGTGATTGGCGTGGGCTGGGAGGGCTGCAGGTATTTTTCGGGAATCAACGGCAAAGCGACGAGACCGAGCGCCCCGGCTCCGGCCGCAAAACGGAAGGCATTGGCTAACAATGTCATCCTCGACCTGTCTCTGGGGGCGCTGGAAGCGGCAGCATGGTTGATGAAGGTTAAATTTTTCTCGTGGCCTGAGCCGGGCGGTGAGCGGAGCCGCAGATTGGGCCTGCGGCTGTTGCGGACAAGTGCCGTTTCTCGGGTTTCGGCTCCTGCGGCCCCTTTTCTCGCCTCCCGGCAGAGGCTATCTGTGTGGCCGGCCCATCGGGCCTGTGAAATGCGGCGTCGGTTAGGCGGTCGCGATTTTCGGGGATTGAAGACATGCCTCAGACCGCCCGCCTCAGGGGTTCGATGACTGCGCTGGTAACGCCTTTTCGCGACGGGCGCGTCGATGAGGATGCTTTCCGCTCCTTGGTGAGCTGGCAGATCGAGGAAGGCACGCAGGCGCTTGTTCCGGTGGGCACGACAGGCGAGAGCCCGACGCTCTCCCATGCCGAACATCATCGCGTGGTCGAAATCTGCATTCAGGAGGCCAAGGGCCGCGCGCCGGTGATTGCGGGGGCTGGATCCAACAATACGGCGGAAGCCATCGATCTCGCCAAGCATGCGGAAAAGTCTGGCGCCGAAGCCGTGCTCGTCGTCACGCCCTATTACAACAAGCCGACGCAGGAGGGCATGTACCTCCATTTCAAGGCGATCAATGATGCGATCGGCATTCCGATCATCGTCTATAATATTCCCCCGCGCTCCGTCGTCGATCTGTCCGTCGATACGATGAAGCGCCTGTTCGAGCTGAAGAACATCGCCGGCGTGAAAGATGCCACCGGCAATCTCGCGCGCGTCTCGCAGCAGCGTTTTGCCATGGGCGATGGTTTCATCCAGCTGTCGGGCGAAGATATGACGGCTTTGGCCTTTAATGCAGCGGGCGGGACGGGCTGTATCTCTGTCGTGTCGAATGTCGCGCCAAAACTCTGCGCGCAAATGCAGGCGGCCACCTTGGCCGGAGATTATGCGCGCGCCCTTGAGATTCAGGATCGTCTCGTGCCCCTGCATGAGGCGATTTTCAAGGAACCCGGCGTGGCAGGCGCAAAATATGGACTGTCATTGCTGGGCAAAGTGCGCGATGAAGTGCGGATGCCGCTGTTGTCGGTGACAGAGCCGACGCGCGCAATCATCCGCGCCGCCATGATTCATGCCGGCGTGATCGGCGGCTGAGGGCCGACGCGCCCTGGAGAGACAATTGGCAGCCAAGGACAAGCCGACCATCAAAATCGCCGCCGACAATCGGCGGGCGCGTTACGATTTTGAAATCGGCGATGCGCTTGAGGCCGGCATTATGCTCACCGGCACGGAAGTGAAATCCTTGCGCACCGGCAAGGCCACGATTGCCGAGAGCTATGTCGGTGTGGATCGCCACGGCGAATTATGGCTCTACAATGCCAATATTCCCGAATATCTGCAGGCGAACCGCTTCAACCATGAGCCGCGCCGGCCGCGCAAATTGCTCGCCAAATCCCGCGAGATTGCAAAACTTGCGCAAGGCGTCGAGCGGCAGGGCATGACGATCGTGCCGCTGAAAATGTATTTTAACGAGAAGGGCCGCGCGAAAATCGAAATTGCGCTCGGCCGCGGCAAGAAATTGCACGACAAGCGCGAGACGGAGAAGGCTCGCGACTGGAAGAAAGAGCAGGGCCGCTTGATGCGCGAGCGGGGCTGAGGCCATGCCGCAGCGTCCGCTTCTCCCATGGGGAGAAGGTTATGGCGCCAGATCCTTCCGCACGCGCTTAAAAACATCCTTGAACATTTTCGGCGTCAGCACGCCTGTGTTCGTATTGTAGCGCGAGCAATGATAGCTGTCGTAAATGCGGTAGCCGGCAATGTCATGCACGCCGCCATGGGCAAAGGGCGCAGCCGAAAGTTTTGTCTCCAGCGCGCGCAGCAGGCTCTCATGTGCGATGCGCCCCAGCGCAACAATGGCACGCAAATTGGGCATGGCTTCGATTGTTGTTGTCATGAAGCTTCGGCAATTTGTGATTTCTGCCGGTGTCGGCTTGTTTTGCGGTGGCACGCAGCGCACGGCATTGGTCACGCGGCAATCCTGCAAAGTCAGCCCGTCATCTGGGCGCTCATCATAGACGCCTTTGGCGAAGCCGCTTTCGATCAAAGTCTCATAGAGAAGATCGCCTGCCCAATCGCCGGTAAAGGGGCGACCGGTGCGATTGGCGCCGCGCAGGCCCGGCGCGAGGCCCACAATCAGCAGGCGCGCAGACGCCTCGCCGAAGGAGGGCACGGGCGCATTGTGCCAATCGGGAAAGTCAGCGCGCGCCTCGGCACGAAAGGTGACGAGGCGCGGGCAGAGGGGGCAATCGCGCCCCGGACAGGGCGGCTGTTTCAGCTTCGGCATGAGCCGGGCATAGCCGCCCCGTGATCAGGTGTCGAGAACCTCTTCGCCAGCGGCGGGGCGGCGCTCCTGATAGCGCTGAACGCGCTCGTTGGGGTCGCGGCCGATCTTGGCGGCCAGATGGAGCAGATCGACGAATTCATCGGCCTGGCGGCGCAATTCGTCGGCGACCATCGGCGGCTGGGTCGTGATGGTCGAGACGACCGAAACGCGCACGCCCTTGCGCTGGACGGCGGCCACCAGCGAGCGGAAATCGCCATCGCCGGAGAAAAGAACCATGTGGTCGATGTGATTGGCCATTTCCATGGCGTCCACCGCCAGTTCAATGTCCATCGAACCCTTGACCTTCCGGCGGCCCATGGAATCGACGAATTCTTTCGTCGGCTTGGTCACAACAGAGAAGCCATTATAGTCGAGCCAGTCGATCAGCGGGCGGATCGAAGAATATTCCTGATCTTCAATCAGTGCCGTGTAGTAAAAAGCACGGACCAGACGCCCCCTAGAATGAAATTCCTTGAGCATGCGCTTGTAATCGATATCAAAACCGAGAGTTTTTGCTGTAGCGTAAAGATTAGCGCCGTCGATAAAGAGGGCGATGCGTTCCTGCGACATGATAATCTCTTCTATTTCTTTGAAAACAAGGAGCTTTACTAATTCTTGCCTGTGGAAATACCGCAAAATCCGCGATCAAGCCTTTCGCAAAACCCCCGTTCTGCCGCGAAGAGACTCGCCCAACGCAAGCAGACCGTAAGCAGACAATCGTCCTGAGGCCGGATTCAGTCAAGTAAGTTTAAATAAAATGCAGTGTTTTTAGTAGCTTGGCTTGATCTTAGCATTATCGTCCGGGGTTTTTGGCGGGTGTGGACGCCTTGAGGCGGCTTTCGATTGCGTCATTCAGGGGTTTCGTGTAACGAGACCGCTCAATCTTCTCCCTCCATCGCGAAGGAACGTCGCCCCATGGCACGCGTCACCGTCGAAGACTGCATCGACAAGGTCGAGAACCGTTTCGAACTCGTTCTGCTCGCCAGCCATCGCGCCCGAATGATTTCGTCGGGCCAGCAGATCACGATAGATCGTGACAATGACAAAAACCCTGTCGTTGCTTTGCGTGAGATTGCCGATGAGACGCTCGCCCCCGAGGATCTCAAGGAAGACCTGATCCATTCGCTGCAGAAGCATGTGGAAGTGGACGAGCCGGAGGCAGAAGTCGTGCCCGCGCTCACTCCTGCTGCGGCCTCCGATGTCGGTGGCGTCGATGGCGACATTCAATTCGACCGTATGACCGAAGAAGACCTTCTGCGCGGTCTTGAGGGCCTGGTGCCGCCGGCCGAGACCGACGACGAAGGCGAATAAGCCTCTCAGCATAGCTGTATGCAGGGCGCGGGTCTTTCCCGCGCCTTTTGCTTTTCTGGTCTTCACACTTGTCACTGCAGCGCGATGCAATGATATTAGCCCTTCAAGACGCGCGCCGGCGCGTCGAAGAATCGGGTCTGTTTTGTGATGATGCGGCAATATGAGCTTCTCGATCGTGTGAGAAAGTATAATCCGCACGCCGATGAGGATTTGCTCAACCGCGCTTATGTCTATGCGATGAAGGCCCATGGCGCCCAGAAGCGCGCCTCTGGCGATCCTTATTTTACCCATCCGCTCGAAGTTGCCGCCATTCTCACCGATCTGAAGCTGGATGATGCGACCATTGTCGCGGCTGTCTTGCACGATACGATTGAAGATACCGGCACGACGCGCGAGGAAATCGACCGATTGTTCGGCAATGAGATTGGCGCGCTTGTCGATGGTCTGACCAAGCTGAAGAAACTCGATCTCGTTTCCAAGCGTGCCGAACAGGCTGAAAATTTCCGCAAGCTGCTGCTGGCCATTGCCGATGACGTGCGCGTCCTTGTCGTCAAGCTCGCCGACCGGCTGCACAATATGCGTACGCTGCATTTTGTGCCACCCGACAAGCGCAAACGCATTGCCGAGGAGACGCTCGACATTTATGCGCCGCTCGCCGGCCGCATGGGCATGCAGCACATGCGCGACGAGCTGGAAAATCTCTCGTTCAGAACGCTCATGCCGGAGGCCTGCGCGATGATCGAGGCGCGCCTCCAAGATCTCGGTCAGAAAAATGGCGCGCTGATTGCAAAGATCGAAGATGAATTGCGCGAGGCGCTGGGCGCGCGCGGCATTGTGGCAGATGTGAAGGGGCGCGAGAAAGCGCCTTATTCCGTCTGGAAAAAAATGGAGCGCAAGTCGATTGCCTTTGAGCAATTGTCAGACATTTTCGGCTTCCGCCTGATTGTCGGCACGATGGAAGATTGCTATCGCTGCATCGGCGTTATCCATATGAAATGGCCCTTCGTGCCGGGCCGCTTCAAGGATTATATTTCAACGCCCAAGCAGAATGATTATCGCTCGCTGCATACAACGATTGTCGGGCCTGGCCGTCAGCGCGTCGAATTGCAGGTGCGCACGCAAGACATGCATGACATTGCAGAATACGGCATTGCTGCTCATGCGCTCTACAAGGAAGGCCGTGCGGGCGATGTCGATGCGCTGACGCGCGAGAGCCGCGCCTATCGCTGGCTGCGCCGCACCATCGAATTGCTGGCCGAGGGCGACAGTCCGGAAGAATTTCTGGAACATACGAAGCTTGAACTCTTTCACGATCAGGTCTTCTGCTTCACGCCGAAAGGGCGGCTCATCGCTTTGCCGCGTGGCGCAACGCCCATCGATTTCGCCTATGCGGTTCATACGGACGTCGGCAATAATGCCGTGGGCGCCAAGATCAACGGGCGTATTGCGCCGCTGCTTTCCGAATTGCAAAATGGCGACGAGGTCGTGATTGCTGTGGCCGAGGGACAGGTTCCGCCTGCCGCTTGGGAAACGCTTGTCGTCACCGGCAAGGCCCGCGCCGCCATTCGTCGCGCCACGCGCGATGCTGTGCGCGAGCAATATGCCGGCCTTGGCCGGCAAATTGTGACGCGCGCCTTTGAGCGCGCGAAGAAGACTTTTTCCGACGATAAACTGAAAGGCGCCTTGCCGCGTCTGGCGCGCCAAAGCATCGATGATGTTTTGGCAGCGGTTGGTCGTGGCGAAATGTTTTCAGGCGATGTGGTGAAAGCCGTCTATCCGGATTTCAAGGACGAGCGCAAGGCGGGCGTCAAGAAGAGCGAGGCCGGCTGGTTCGGTTTGAAAAAGGCGGCGAGCCTTGTCTTCAAAGTGCCGGGCGCAGATGGCGAGAATTCCTCGCAGGCCATTCCGATCCGCGGATTGGGCGGCGATCTGCCGGTGCGTTTTGCGCCCAATGGCGGCGCTGTGCCGGGCGATCGCATTGTCGGCATTCTCACGCCGGGCGAAGGCATCACCATCTATCCGATCCAGTCGCCTGCGCTGATGGATTTTGACGAGTCTCCCGAGCGCTGGCTCGATGTGCGTTGGGATATCGATTCAGAGCGGCGCGATTTCTTTCCCGCGCGCATCATTGTCAATGCGATCAATGAACCCGGAACGCTCGGCATGATCGCCAGCGTGATCGGCGATGCGGGCGCCAATATCGATCATGTGGGCTTTGTCACCCATTCGCCGGATTTCCGCGATATTGTGCTGGATATCGAAGTGCTCGATCTTGCCCATCTCAATGGAATTATCGCGCAACTCAAGGCCAAGCCGGTTGTCTCGAAAGTCGAGCGCGTCAACGGCTAGTGTTATCTGCGTCGTCATAGCGAGGAAGCAATCCAGAAAGCATCATGTGAGGCTCTGGATTGCTTCGCTTTGCTCGCAATGACGGACGGGGTTTATGCCGTTCCGGCTTCACCTTCTTCGAGCATGTGCTTTTCCTTGGCGTAGCGCACCAGCGCCAGGAAGCGATAAATGCCATGCACGAATTTGCCATAGGGCATGGTCACGAAAAGCGCGAAGACCACGCCAAGATGGATAGCCAGAAGCATGCCCATCGCTGCGGTGTCGCGCAAAATGAGCAGCGCAAGCCCTGTGAGGCTGGTCAAGAACAGCATGACGAGGAAGGCCACATCCATGCCGGTTCGGCTCGTATCCATCATGGCCGGATCGCGATGCGATTTGGCGATGAGCAGGCCGACGGGGCCGATCAGCAAACCAATGCCGCCGATTGTGCCCAGAATCACCGGCAGGCTGAAGACCGGGTAGGGCGCCTGCCAGCCAAAGCCATAATGATAGATCGTCGCCACTGACGTTGAGGCGAAGCACAGCATGAAGCCGTAGAAGGTGAAATGATGATAGATGCGCCGATTGTCGGTCGGGCGCTCGCTCTCATTCATGCAGCCGACGCCGCCGCCATCGAGATAGCGCAGCGAGGAAGCATCCTTCATCGCCTGCCAGAGCGATGGGCCCTCAGTGAAGGTTTTGGCCGGTTCGCCAATATCCTTCCAGAAAGCGCGTACGCCCATGGCCATGGCGAAAATGGCATAGAGAAAGGCGCCGCCGAAAATCGCCACCATCGTATTATGCGGCATGAGACGGTAGAAATTGCCTGCATGCGTGCCGAAGAGAACAGCCGGATCGCGCCAGGCAACAAAGCCCGCGATGAAAACCGCGACGCTCACCGCTGCGACAATCGAGATCTTCAATCCGTTCTGCCTGAACATGGGCGCAAGCGCCTGCGGCCAGGCATAGGCCTCGTAGGATTCAGAGCGCGCCTGCGCCATGACTTTTGGCACATTGACGTTGAATTCATGCGGCGGCGAGAATTGGCAATCGGCATAGCAGGCGCCGCAGCTATGGCAGAGATTGGCCAGATAATTGAGATCGCCATCGAGAAATTCGCGGCGCATTTCCATGGCCGGAAAAACGGCGCAGAGACCCTCGCAATATCTGCATGAATTGCAGAGCGTCATCAGCCGATCGGCTTCGGCGAGCGTGTTAGTTGCGTGCATTGGAGGCCGCCTCCCGTCCTGCAATGCGTCCGAAGACGCTGCCGATTGTCATTCCGATGCCTGCGGCATAGCCGCGGCCGAGCACATTGCCCGCCATGATCTCTCCTGCTGCAAACATGTTTGCGGAGGGTTTTCCATCCGCCATGACCATGCGCGACTCTTTATTCACGCGCACGCCGAGATAGGTGAAAGTAATGCCCGGCCGCACCGGATAGGCATAGAAGGGCGCCTTTTCGATTTTGCGCGCCCAATGCGTTTTCTCAGGCGTGAGGCCTTCTGTGCGGCAATCGTCGAGCTGCATATGATCGAATGTGCCGGGCTTCACCGCGCCATTGAACTCGGTGACGGTTTTTTCCAGCGCTTCGGGATCGAGCTCGAGCTTGCCCGCGAGTTCGCGAATATTGTCCGCTTTGATCGGCGGGAAGCACGATGGCATGAACAATTCGAGCGATGAGGCATCGAAAACAATATAGGCGATCTGGTCGGGCTGGCCTGCAACCAGGCGTCCCCAGATGGCATAGCGTTTCGGCCAGACATCTTCGCCCTCGTCATAAAAGCGCTGGCAATGTTTGTTCACGACAATGCCGAAGACCACGCAATCGAGACGGGTGATGATGCCGCCGTCATATTCGGGTGCGCGCGCATCGATGGCCACAGCATGGCATTGCGTCGGATCGCCGATCTGGTCGACGCCGGCACCCGTGAGCATTTTGAGGATGGTGCCGCGATTGTGGCGTGTGCCGCGGATAAGGAAGTTTTTCGCAGCCGGTCCCCAGCTCTCCTCAAGCCATTCCTTGTTGGCCTCAAATCCGCCAGATGCAGCAACAAGCGCACCGGCGCGCACATCGACATGGCTTTCGCCGCGCTTCACGCGGGCGGACAGGAACATGCCGTTTTCGATTTCCATGCCGATGACTTCGGCTTCATAGGCAATATCGACGCCGAGATCTTCCGCCGTCTGGTAGAGCGCATTCAGCATGGCGCGCCCGCCGCCCAGAAAGAAGGAATTGGTGCGACCGAGCGACAAAGTCCCGCCCAGCGAAGGCTGGAAGCGCACGCCCTGTTCGACAATCCAGTTCAGCATGTCTTTCGACTCGTGGATCATCATTTTCGCGAGTTCTTCATTCGTCTGCCCGCCGGTGACGCGCAGCAGATCGTCGAAAAACTCATCTTCGAAATAGGGGCCCGACAAAGTGTCGGTCGCTGCATCATGAGCGCAGCGCATGTTGCGTGTGTGGCGCGTATTGCCGCCGCGATAGAATTTCGGCGCCGCCTCGACAACGAGAACGGATGCACCATCGCGACGTGCGGCAATGGCGGCGCAAAGGGCGGCATTGCCCCCGCCAATGACGAGCACGTCGTAGCGTTTGGAAAAATCGACCATGGCAGCTCCCAGCCGGCGCGGCGGGGTTCCTTTTTTGGAATCTTCCCGCGAGTCGCGCTTTCTTTGTCGTATATCTTTGGATACAAACCAATGCAACGGCCAGAAAGCCCAAAAGCGAGGCAATATGACGGGGCAGGAGGTTTTGAGCGATCTGGGCGAGGGCCTGCCTCTGGGCGAGGCCGTCTACCGGGCTTTGCGCGAGGCCCTGCGCAGCGGCGTCTACCGGCCGGGCGACCGTTTGCGCGAGGAGGAAGTCGCCAATCGGCTCAATGTCAGCCGCACCCCCGTGCGCGAGGCCTTTGGCCGTCTTGTGTCCAAGGGGCTGGTCGTGCCGGGGCAGGGCCGGGGCCTGATTGTCCGCCGTCTTGATCAGGCTGAAGTGGTCGAACTTTATGCCATGCGCGAGATTTTGGAGGCCGCCGCCGCCCGCCTTGCCGCCCGCCATGCCTCCGAGCCCGAGATCGATGCTTTGCGCGATATTGAGAAAGATTTTGAAGCCGCGCGCGATGGAGCGGAAATGGCCCGTCTCAATCGCATTTTCCACGAGAGCATTTTTGCAGCCTCCCGCAATCGCTATCTCGACAGCGCCCTGCAGGAATTGCAGGACGCCATTGCTTTGCTGGGCAGCACAACATTTACAGTGGATGCCAGGCCCTCATCCGCCGCCGCCGAACATTGCGCGCTGATCGAAGCCATGGCGGCGCGCGATGGCGACAAAGCGGATGCATTGGCGCGGGCCCATATCCACGAAGCCTTGCGCGCGCGGCTGAAGCTGATGCAGCGGGGGTGATGGGGCATCGCCTCGGCGCGCCTTCATGACGAGCGCTTCTTGCCCCGCACCCCGGCCCGCGCCATAAAGCGCGGATGAGAGAGCCCGGCACCGGCCCCAAAATTTCGCGCGTCATGCGCTTTGTCACCCATTATTGGCTTCTCTCGCCACGGCTTTTTGCCGCTCTGGTGGCGCTTCGCATTGCCTCGACTCTGGTCGATGTCAGCGTGCCGCTGGCGGCTGGCTGGCTGGTGGATGCGGTCGCCTCCGGGGCGCCGGGCGATCCGGGGCCTGCCATTCGGGCGCTGGTGATTTTCATTGCGCTGGGCGCTTTGTTTCAGATCTCGCGCCAATGCGTGACCTTTTTGCTGAACCGCCTGTCGGCGCGCGCCATTACCACCATCGGCCGCGATGCCTTTGCCAAAGTGCAGCGTTTTTCTGCCGATTGGCATGCCAATTCCTTTGCAGGCGCCACCGTGCGCAAGATCACGCGCGGCATGACGTCCTTCGATACGTTTACCGATACGCTCGCCTTCGGTCTCGTTCCCGCTTTCATTGTCGTCACCGGCGTGACGGCGGTTTTCTCATGGCGCTGGCCGCTGCTTGGCCTGATCACGGGCCTGAGCATTTTCGCCTTTCTCGCTGTCGTCGTGCTGCTGGCGGTCTATTGGATCCGTCCGGCCAATGTCGAAGCGCGCGAATGGGATTCGAAAATGAGCGGCGTGCTGGCCGATTCCATCACCGGCAATCCGGTGGTGAAGAGTTTTGCTGCCGAAGAGCGCGAAGACGGATTGTTCCGCAATGTCGCCAAGGGCTGGGAATGGCGCGCCATTCGCTCATGGGATCGCAGCGCCGTGTCAGGTCTGGTCCAGGCTGTGCTGATCGTCATTCTGCAGATCGGCATGCTGGGCACGGGCATTTGGCTCTGGTCGCAGGGGCAGGCGAGCCCCGGCGACATTGCTTCTTTGATCGCGACGCAATTTCTCATCACAGGTTATTTGCGCGACATTGCCCAACATGTGCGCGCGCTTCAGCGCACCATCAACGATATGGACGATGTGCTCGATTTCCGCGATGCCGATCTGCAGGTTGCAGATCGTCCCGGTGCTGCAGGGCTTGTTGTGCGCCAAGGTGCCATTGCTTTCGATCATGTCACCTTCCGCTACAAGGGCGCGCATGACGCGCTCTATCGCGATTTCTCCTTGCAGATTCCAGCCGGTCAGCGCGTCGGGCTTGTGGGCCAGTCGGGTGCGGGCAAATCCACTTTCGTGAAACTCGTGCAGCGTCTTTACGATCTCGATGCGGGGCGCATTCTCATCGATGGGCAGGAGATTGCCCAAGTGACACAAACCTCGCTGCGCGAGGCTGTCGGACTCGTGCCGCAAGATCCCGTGCTGTTCCATCGCTCGATTGCCGAAAATATTGCCTATGGCAAACCCGGCGCATCGATGGATGAGATTGTGGCGGCAGCCAAGCTGGCCCATGTGGATGAATTCGTCCGCGGCCTGCCCAAGGGCTATGACACGCTTGTGGGCGAGCGCGGGGTGAAATTGTCCGGCGGCGAACGCCAGCGCGTGGCCATTGCCCGCGTGATATTGGCCGGCAGTCCGATCCTCATTCTGGATGAGGCGACATCCTCGCTCGACAGCGTGTCCGAGACCTATATTCGCGAGGCCATGGATCGTTTGGCGCAGGGGCGCACGACAATCGTCATCGCCCATCGGCTTTCCACCGTGCAGCGGCTCGACCGCATTCTGGTTTTTGAAAATGGCCGCATCGTCGAGGACGGAACCCATGGCCAGCTCATTGGCCGCGATGGCGGGGTCTATCGCCGGCTGGTCGAGACGCAATCGGGCGCGTTTCTGGCGGATGCGGCGGAATAGCGCGCTCCCCCGAAACTGGCCCCCCTCCTCGGGGGGACGGATGGCGCCATCTGCCCCATGCTTGTAACCAAGCCTCAGCCGCCCTAAATCTCTTCCGACACACAAGAGGGGCTTGAGGCATGACCGAGAACGAGGTTCTGGACGAATTCCGGGCGGCGGGCGCGCTGCTGCAGGGCCATTTCATTCTGACCTCGGGCCTGCGCAGCCCGGTCTTCCTGCAGAAAATGTTTGTCTTCCAGGATCCCAAGCGCACCGAGCGCCTGTGCAAGGCGCTGGCGCAAAAGGTCGAGGCGAAATTCGGCAAGATCGATGTCGTCGTCTCGCCAGCCGTTGGCGGCATTGTGCCGGGCTATGAGACCGCCCGACAGCTTGGCGCCAAGGCGATTTTCGTCGAGCGCGAGAATGGCAAATTCGCCTTGCGGCGCGGCTTCGAGATCGAGCCGGGCGCCAAGGTCATTACCGTCGAGGACATTATCACCACGGGCCTGTCGGTGCGCGAAACACTCGACTCGCTGAAAGAACATCTGACAGGTGGTGCAGAAATCGTGGCTGCTGCCTGTCTCATCGATCGCTCGGGCGGCAAAGCCGATGTCGGCGTGCCGGTTGTTGCGCTCGCAACCATGGACATTCCCAATTATTCGCCCGACAATTTGCCGCCTGAACTTGCGGCCATGCCGCCGGTCAAGCCCGGCAGCCGCGGATTGAAAGCGTAAAACATGGCCGCGCCCCGCCTGCGCCTTGGCGTCAACATCGATCACATTGCCACCGTGCGCAATGCGCGCGGCGGTGCTTTGCCCGATCCGGTGCGCGGCGCATTGCTGGCGATTGAGGCAGGCGCGGATGGCATTACGGCGCATTTGCGCGAAGATCGCCGCCATATCCGCGATGAGGATATTCGGCGTCTCATTGCGTCCATTTCAAAACCGCTCAATTTCGAAATGGCGGTGACGGATGAAATGATCGCCATTGCGCTGGCGACAAAACCCCATGCCGCCTGTCTTGTGCCGGAAAAGCGCAGCGAGCGCACAACCGAGGGCGGTCTCGATGTGATCGGCGGTCATGACCGCATTCGTGAGGCAACGACAAGGCTGAAAGCAGCAGGCATTCGCGTGTCGCTGTTTATCGAGCCTTCGGTGGAGGCTTTGCAGGCTGCCGTCTCCATCGGCGCGCCGGTGGTTGAATTGCATACCGGCTCCTGGTGCGAGGCGGTGACGGAAGGTGCCGCGCAGGCGGAAGATGAATTCGAGCGCATTCGCGTCGCGTCTGCCAAGGCGGCCGAGCTTGGTCTCGAATGCCACGCCGGCCACGGGCTTGATTATGCGACGGCAAAACGTATCGCCGGACTGCCGCAGGTGGTCGAGCTCAATATCGGCCATTTCCTGATGGGCGAGGCGATTTTCGTCGGATTGCCGCAAGCCATCGGCCTTATGCGCGCTGCCATGGACGAGGGGCGGGCAGGGGTGTGAGATGATCCTCGGCTTCGGCTCCGATCTCTGCGACATTCGCCGGATCGAATCCGCTTTGGCACGCTATGGCGAACGGTTCGCTAAGCGCTGCTTTACCGAGATTGAACGGGCTAAATCGGATGGCCGGGCCCAGCGCGCGGCCTCCTATGCCAAGCGTTTTGCCGCCAAAGAGGCCTGCGCCAAAGCTTTGGGAACCGGGTTCCGACACGGCGTTTTCTTCCATGATATGGGCGTGGTGAACCTGCCCGGCGGCCGGCCGACCCTGGTTCTCACAGGAGGCGCGGCCCGCCGGCTGGCCGAGCTGACGCCACCGGGTGCGCAGGCCCATATCCATCTGACCCTGACGGATGAATATCCCCTCGCCATGGCTCAGGTCCTGATCGAGGCCCGATTCCCCGTTTAAGGGGGCCGAAAGCCGGGAAGGGGTGGCTAAGTGCTGTGGGTGCGCGCACGCTGATTGCGCCGCACTTGGCGCGCGGGGATGCAATCGCTATAGCTGCCCCTCTCCTGGGTGCGGTGGCGCCCTTTTGGCCGGTGAGTCGCGGCCCAGAGCGGGAAATTTCATGAGTGGTCCGGTCGGATTGAACGACAAGAAAGCCAAGCCGCAAGAAGGCGGTATCGGCGAGACGATCAAAGTGGTCGTCCAGGCGCTGTTGATAGCGCTTGTCATCCGCACGCTCTTTTTCCAGCCCTTCAATATTCCCTCGGGCTCGCTCATTCCCACGCTGCTGATCGGCGATTATCTTTTCGTGTCGAAATACAGCTACGGCTATTCGAAATATTCGGTGCCCTTTGCGCCGCCCATTGTTTCCGGTCGCATTCTGGCGTCTGAGCCCAAGCGCGGCGACATTGCCGTGTTCAAACTGCCGCGCGATGGTTCGACCGATTATATCAAGCGCGTGATCGGCATGCCCGGCGACAAAGTCCAGATGGTTCAGGGACGTCTTGTCATCAACGGTCAGGTTGTGCCGCGCGAGCCCGTGGAAAAAATTGTCACGCGCAATGCTTTCGGTCGCGAAGCACCCGTTGCAACCTATCGCGAGACATTGCCCGGCGGCACGTCGCATCTCATCATCGAGCGCGACGGCGACACGGGTTATTACGACAATACGAAAGTGTTCGAAGTGCCCGCCGGCCATTATTTCATGATGGGCGACAATCGCGACAATTCCACCGACTCGCGCGTCGGTGCGGATGAGGGCGGCGTCGGCCCCGTGCCGTTTGAGAATTTTGTCGGTCGCGCTGAAATCATCTTCTTCTCGGTCGATGAAGGCGAGGCCGGCTGGCAATTCTGGAAATGGCCCTGGACCGTGCGCTGGGGACGTCTCTTCCAGCCGGTGCGCTGATGGCGCGTTTGGTCAAGCCACCGCTTGCCGAACTTGAAGCGGCGATCGGTCATGCTTTTGCGGACCCAAAATTGCTCGCTCGCGCTTTGACGCATGTCAGCGCCGTGCAAGCCGATGCACAAAGAAGCGAAACCTACCAGCGGCTCGAGTTTCTCGGCGACCGCGTTTTGGGGCTTGCCGTATCGGACATGCTTTTTGCTGCCTTCCCCGATGCGGCGGAGGGTGAATTGTCGCGCCGGCTCGCCGACCTTGTGCGCAAGGAAAGCTGCGCCGAAGTCGCCAGTGAATGGGGCGTGGGGCCTCATATCAAACTGGGCGATGGTGAGGCGCAGACCGGCGGGCGCAAGAAAATTGCGATCCTTGGCGATATTTGCGAAGCGCTCATCGGCGCTGTCTTTCTCGATGCCGGTTTCGATGCTGCGCGTCTTGTTGTGGCAAAAGCCTGGACGGCACGCATGCAGGCGCCCCGTCGTCCTTTGCGCGATCCCAAAACAGCTTTGCAGGAATGGGCGCAGGCGCGCGGCAGGCCGACGCCGCTCTATCGCGAGCTTTCGCGCACCGGGCCCGCCCATTCGCCCGTCTTCACCATTGCGGTCGAGATCGAAGGCATGGAAAGCGCGCAGGCCGACGGCTCATCGAAACGTATCGCGGAACAATCCGCTGCGCAGGCCTTTCTCATCCGTGAAGGTGTCTGGGCGACAAAGGACAAGGCGCAGGCTGACACATGAGCGAAGCTGAAAACACGCGCTGCGGATTTGTTGCGCTGATTGGCGCGCCAAATGCCGGCAAATCGACGCTGATGAACGCACTTGTCGGTGCAAAGGTGACGATCGTCTCGCGCAAGGTGCAAACAACGCGCGCTCTGGTGCGCGGCATTGCGCTTGAGGGCGATGCGCAAATCATCTTCGTCGATACGCCGGGCATTTTTGCGCCCAAGCGTCGGCTCGACCGCGCCATGGTCACCTCCGCCTGGGGCGGGGCAGGCGATGCCGATGTCATCGCTCTGCTGGTTGATGTGCGCAAAGGCATCACCGAAGAGGTTGAGGCCATTCTGGAAAAATTGCCTGCCGCGCGCGCGCCGAAAGTTCTGGTGTTGAACAAGGTCGATTCCATCGACCGTCCGCGGCTTTTAAAACTCGCAGCTGATCTCAATGCCAAGGGCCAGTTCGCTGAAACATTCATGATCTCCGCGCTCAAGGGCGATGGTCTCGATGTCTTGCGGCAAAAGCTTGCCGGCATGATGAAGCCCGGTCCCTGGCTCTATCCGGAAGATCAGGTTTCCGATGCGCCCTTGCGCTCGTTGGCGGCCGAAATCACGCGCGAGAAATTATTCGAACGCCTGCACGATGAATTGCCCTATGAATCCACGGTCGAGACCGAATTGTGGAAAGAGCAGCCCGATGGTTCGGCGCGTGTCGAACAGACAATCTTTGTGGCGCGCGAGGGGCAGAAAAAAATCGTCATCGGCGATGGCGGGCGCACGATCAAGGCCATTGGCACGGCCGCGCGCAAGGAAATCATGGAAGCGGCCGAGACGAAAATCCATCTCTTCCTCTTTGTGAAAGTGCGCGAGAATTGGAGCGACGATCCCGAACGCTATCGCCAGATGGGACTCGATTATCCACGGGAATGACGGGGGCTCTGCATGTCTGCTTCTCCACTCAACCTGCGCAAGCGCTTTACCGCCTATCGCTTTCTCACCGGGCCTGACGATGCCGCCTTCTGCCATCGCGTGACTGAGGCCATCAACAATGGCTGGTCGCTCTACGGCCCGCCGACGCTGACCTTCGATCCGGCACAAGGCCGCGCAATTTGCGGTCAGGCAATCACCAAGGATGTCGAGGGCGTCGATTACACTCCCGATCTTAAGCTGGGCGAATTGTGACAAACGCATCGTCATTGCCGGCGACGCGCGCAATGACGGGGAGAATGTGTCGTGGAATGGCGCGATGAAGCTCTGGTGATCGGCGTCCGCCGCCATGGCGAGGGCAGCGTCATTGCGGAATTGATGACGCGTGCGCATGGCCGCCACCTTGGCCTTGTCCGTTCCGGACGTTCGCGCAGCATGCAGCCCGTTCTGCAGCCCGGAAATAGTGTCGATGCAAGCTGGCGTGCGCGCATCGAGGAGCATTTGGGGCTTTATTCGATCGAGGCTTTGCGTCTGCGCACATCCGATCTGATGTCCTCATCGCAGGCCTTGCATGGCATTGGGCTCGTCAGCGCGCTCTTGCGCCTGCTGCCCGAGCGCGAGCCTCATGCCGGGCTCTATGAGATGGCGAAGATTATCGTCGAGCGCCTGCATGAGCCCTCCATTGCGCCGGCACTTCTGGTGCGTTTCGAAATGGCTCTTCTCGTCGGTCTCGGTTTCGGCCTCGATCTGAGCGAATGTGCGGCCACGGGGGCGCGCGAGGATCTCGTCTATGTCTCGCCGAAATCGGGCCGTGCCGTCTCGCGCACGGCCGGTGCGCCATGGGCTGAGCGACTGCTGCCGCTGCCCGATTTTCTCAATCGCGACGATCCGCTGGCCGATGTGGCGCTTGATTGCGTGCGCGAAGGTTTTCGCCTGACGGGCTATTTTCTCGAGCGCGATATTTTTACCCCGCGCGGCACGTCCATGCCGGAGGCGCGCGCCGCCTATCTGGCCTCCCTCTGACGCTTGGGCGCCCCGGAATGGCGGTGGACGGGACAAAAAGGGAACTTGCGAGCCCGCAGCCCATGCTTTAACCCCGGGGCCATGGCAAAGACCGTCACGCCGCCGGCGCCGCCGGCCGATCCCGATCCGATCAATCTGCGCGATGCGCTCGAAGAGCGTTATCTCGCTTATGCGCTGTCCACGATCATGGGCCGCGCACTCCCCGATGCGCGCGACGGGCTGAAGCCTGTGCATCGGCGCATTCTCTATGGAATGCATATTCTCAAGCTCGATCCGGGCACGGCTTTCAAGAAATGCGCAAAGATCGTCGGCGATGTGATGGGTTCGTTCCATCCCCATGGCGATCAGGCGATTTATGATGCGCTGGTGCGCCTCGCCCAGGATTTCTCCTCGCGCTATCCGCTGATCGAAGGGCAGGGCAATTTCGGCAATATCGATGGCGATAGCGCAGCTGCCTATCGTTACACCGAAGCGCGCATGACGGATGCGGCGCGCATGCTGCTTGAAGGCATCAACGAAGATGCCATCGACTTCCGCGAGAATTATTCCGGCGATCAGAAAGAGCCGATCGTTCTGCCTTCCGCCTATCCGAACCTTCTCGCCAATGGCGCGCAAGGCATTGCGGTGGGCATGGCGACATCGATCCCTCCGCATAATGCCGGAGAGCTTTGCGATGCGGCGCTTTATCTCGTCGCCCATCCGCGCGCCACGACCGACCAATTGCTGAATTTCGTCCCCGGTCCCGATTTTCCGACCGGGGGCATTGTCATCGACAGCGCCGATTCCATTGCCGAAACCTATCGCGCCGGGCGCGGCTCTTTCCGTGTGCGCGCCAAATGGCACAAGGAGGAGGGCAATCGCGGCACTTGGGTGGCGGTTGTTACTGAGATTCCCTATGGCGTGCAGAAATCGCGCTTGATCGAGAAAGTGGCGGAGCTTCTCAACGAGAAGAAACTGCCCATGCTCGGCGATATTCGCGATGAATCGGCCGAGGATGTGCGCATCGTGCTCGAGCCGCGCGCACGTACCATCGATCCGGTGGTGATGATGGAAAGCATGTTCCGCAACACCGAACTGGAATCGCGTTTTTCGGTGAATATGAACGTGCTCGTCGATGGCGTTGTGCCGCGCGTGGTCTCGCTTGCCGAAGCGCTGAAACAATGGCTCGATCATCGCCGCGACGTCTTGCTGCGTCGCTCGCGCCATCGGCTTGGCGAGATCGATCACCGTCTGGAAGTTCTGGCCGGCATGCTGGTCGTCTTCCTCAACCTCGATGAGGTGATCCGCATCATTCGCGAAGAGGATGAGCCGAAGGATGCTTTGAAGGCGCGGTTCAAATTGTCCGATGTCCAGGCCAATTACATTCTGGACACGCGCCTGCGTTCGCTGCGACGCCTGGAAGAAATGGAATTGCGCAAGGAAAATGACGCGCTGACCAAGGAAAAGCAGGAAATCGAGGAATTGCTCGGCGATGAAAGCCGGCAATGGAAGGCCATTGCCTGGCAGATCCGCGAGGCGAAGAAGAGGCTTTCGGTCGATGGGCTTGGCAAGCGCCGCACACAATTTGAGACGGCCCCTGAAGGCGCTGCTCTCGAATTGGAAGAGGCGATGATCGAGCGTGAGCCTGTGACGCTGGTTCTCTCAGAAAAGGGCTGGATCCGCACGCTCAAGGGACATGTTGCAGATCTGTCGTCGCTGCAATTCAAAGGCGACGATACGCTGAAGACCTCATTCTTGACCGAGACCACGGCCAAAATCCTTCTGCTCGCGACCAACGGCAAAGTGTTCACGCTCGATGTCGGCAAATTGCCGGGCGGGCGCGGCTTTGGCGAGCCGGTGCGCTTGATGTCGGATATTGACGAGGGCGAGGATATTGTCTGCGTTATGCCCTATACGGCCGGGCAGAAAATGCTGATCGTCGCCAGCGATGGTCGCGGCTTCGTCGTCAATCAGGATGAGATGCTGTCTTCCACGCGCAAGGGCCGCGCGGTTCTCAACATCGATGCGCCCGAGAAGGCGCTCGTTCTTGTGCCGGCCGATGGCGATCATGTCGCCACCATCGGCGAGAATCGCAAAATGCTGATCTTCAAACTTGCCGAGATCCCTGAAATGGCGCGCGGCAAGGGCGTGAAGCTGCAAAAATACAAG
>Ga0315905_10002211_pt1 | contig 20507 bp, 7 predicted proteins | sample LakEriMetagenome_5_FD_203522 | JGI IMG/M metagenome (GOLD analysis project Ga0315905, IMG submission 203522) | Freshwater fungal communities from buoy surface, Lake Erie, Ohio, United States - Buoy 4 MA121 | ecosystem: Environmental > Aquatic > Freshwater > Lake | place: USA: Lake Erie, Ohio...
TTTCGTCGGGCTTGCCCCTGCGAAAGGAAGAACTCACAGCTACCAAGGCGACACCTCGCTCTCCCCTTTCGTCGGGCTTGCCCCGGCGAAAGGAAGAACTCACAGCTACCAAGGCGACATCTCGCTCTAGCTTTTCGTCGGGCTTGCCCCGGCGAAAGGAGGTACTTGCAGCTACTAAGGCGACACCCCGCTCTAGCCTTTCGTCGGGCTTGCCCCGGCGAAAGGAAGAACTCACAGCTACCAAGGCAAAACCTCGCTCTCCCCTTTCGTCGGGCTTGCCCCGGCGAAAGGAGGTACTTGCAGCTACTAAGGCGACACCCCGCTCTAGCCTTTCGTCGGGCTTGCCCCGGCGAAAGGAAGAACTCACAGCTACCATGGGAGTAAACAAGGCCCGCCCATTTCCGGTTCGCGTGAAACTCATCAAGGATAAAAAAATGAAGACACATCTATTGAACATCTCCGTGTTCCACAAGCTACTTATCCCCTACCTTTTTTTCTCTCTTGCTCCCCTTTTATCCCTCTTGGCCGGTGAACCCACCCGGATCGAACTTTGGCCCGAAGGGGCACCTGGTTCGCAAGACCGTAGACAGGAACCTGAGAAAACCGATCGGACCAATGGAGCTTGCAACGTCACCAACATCCATGCGCCATCGATCACGAGCTTTCTACCGAAACCGGAAAAGGCTACCGGAACGGCGATCCTCATAGCTCCCGGCGGTGGACACCGTATGCTCTGCCTAGGACACGAAGGTGACGCGCTTGCCGAGTGGTTTGCTGAGCAAGGGATCGCTGCTTTTGTGCTGAGGTATCGATTGGCAAAAGAGGAAGGTTCCAAATACACCGTCGATGAACATGCGATGGCCGACACCCGTCGAGCGTTGAGACTGGTGCGCAGCCGCGCGTCGGACTGGAAAATCAATCCCGATCGGATTGGAATCCTTGGGTTCTCCGCAGGCGGAGAGCTCGCGGCACTCGCAGCCATGGAATCGGACGCGGGCGACGCGACCCACAAGGATTCGATCGAGCAATTCAGTTGCCAACCTAACTTTCAAGTCCTCATCTATCCGGGCAGTTCGCATCGCTTCACCGTTAGCCAAGGAATGCCGCCGGCATTTATTGCTCTTGGGGCCAAAGATCGCGACGATATCGCCTTGGGGATGGCTCAGCTCTACCTGAAGTACAAAGAGGTTGGGATACCATGCGAGCTCCACATCTATTCCAATGCCGGCCATGGGTTCGGCTACCGAGCCAATGCAACCCATGCTGCCGCTCAATGGCCACAACGGCTCCAAGAGTGGTTGGTGGACTCGAAGTTGCTCGACTAACGGCCCCTCAAAGCCATCGGCGATCTAAGTTTGTCGTTCGAGAAAAAACCTGCGATTGGCGAGCCATCTACCGATGAATGGTTGCGATGGTTAGCTACTCCAGTATGATTCGGAACGAGAACCTGAACCCATCTCCCATGCAGAGATCACCTTCCCGGAATCTGATGCCCAAGGTGTTATCCCAGGGATTCGCAATTAACGTTCATTTAAGAAAGCATCATTCATGATCAAATCCATGAGTTTTCACAGACCTGCTCTCGCCCTACTCGCGGTTATCGCCGTAAGTCTTCCGTTGCGAGCGCAAACGTCGCGATTCGATTCGTTGGCCAATGCCCCATTCCAAGAAAATCGCCCCACAAACGAAACCTCTGAAATGCTGCGCGATGAGCTGTTGTTTCAGCGCTCAACGCAAACCTATCTGTGGGCGCTTCCACTGATCAATACGCTCGGTATGAAGACCGGATCAGAGAGCGCGTTCGGCAAGGGTTACAACGTCTTGCCCATCTGGAAGAAGAGACTCGATGCCAAGACTCTGGTGACCACGCCAAACTCCGATGTCATCTATGCGATGAGTTATCTAGACCTCGGCAAGGATGGACCGCTGGTCTTTGAGGCACCACCCATGTTGCAAGGGATTCTGCTTGATTTCTGGCAACGTCCAATTCCCGTAGATGGCGGTAAATTCCAGGGGGATATCGGTTTGCCAGGTCCGGATGCGGGCAAAGGTGGCAAGTTCCTGCTTCTTCCACCCGGCTACCAAGGTGCGGTTCCCGAGGGTTATTACGTCTACCGCTCTGGAACGAATAACGTGTTCGTTTTTCTTCGCGGTTTCTATCAGGATCCAAGCAATTTAAAGCCCGCTGTTGATTTGATTGAGCAAGCCAAGATTTATCCGCTCAACGGAAAAGCGTCGGCCAAGCCTATGGTGTTTCCAGATGCCTCTGGCGTGCCAGTGAACATGCTTCCCATCACCGACGGTAGTGCCTTCGATCGTCTCAAGGAGTTGATCGAATCGGAGGGCTCGAACCTCGCCGAATCGGATTCACTCGGTATGTTGGCATCGATTGGTATCATCCAAGGGCAACCCTTCGCTCCCACTGCACGATCTCGCGAGATTCTGGATCGAGCCGCCAAGACAGCCTACAAGATGAGCCGAGTCATCGGATTCGAAGAGGTCCTCAACGAAGGTTCCCTTAAAGTTTATCCAGATCGGCACTGGGTGAACCCCCTGGATAACGTGACCCCCGTCAGCCCTCGCAATTCCCTGGATCTGTCTTGGAAGAATACATCGCGAGGGCATCTGGATCTGGATGCTCGGATTTGGTTTTTCACCAATTACTATTCGGTAAGCCCCGGAATGCTCTCGAAGATTCCCGGTAAAGGGGCGGCCTACATGATTGCATTTACCGATAGCGATGGGGCACCTCTTACTGGAGGTAGTGACTATCGCTTGAATCTACCACCCAATATCCCGGCGGCTAATTTCTGGTCGGTGACACTTTATGAGGCTCAGAACGCTTCGGGACTCGCCAATGGCCAACCCTTTCCCTCGCTCGGCTCCAGAGACAAGCCTCAGCAGAATGTCGATGGCAGTACCGATCTTTACTTGGGCCCTAAAGCACCCGAGGGAAAAACTTCCAATTGGCTTGCGACGGTGCCGGGTAAGGGTTACTTTGCCATCATCAGGCTTTACGGTCCGACCGAAGCAGCAATTCAGAAAAGCTGGAAGCCAGGAGATTTCAAGAAGATCCAATAAACATCACCTTCATTGCGGTGCAAAAACTTCACCATCAGGATGAGCCTTCATGCGTCACCAAGAACTACACCGCACGGACCGCATTGGCTGGCTTCGTGCCGCGGTGCTGGGTGCCAACGACGGCATCGTCTCGACCGCAAGCCTCATTGTGGGCGTGGCAGCGGCCGAAACGACCCATAGCAATGTGATGATAGCAGGTGTCGCAGGTTTGGTCGCCGGAGCCATGTCGATGGCTGCAGGCGAGTATGTCTCGGTCAGCTCTCAAGCGGACACCGAGAAAGCCGACCTCGCTCGGGAATCGAACGAGCTAGCGACCCGACCTGATTTTGAACTCGCAGAGCTTGCATCGATCTACGTTGCACGGGGATTGGACGAGGATCTAGCGCAGAGAGTCGCCGTCCAACTGACCAACCACGATGCGCTCGGTGCTCATGCTCGGGACGAGCTGGGGATTTCGGACATGACGGCGGCCAAGCCCATCCAAGCCGCCTTGGCGTCCGCAGCTTCGTTTGCCATCGGAGCGGTGCTTCCGCTGATCGCCACTTTCTTGACTCCTACGGTCGCGATTCCATGGGTGGTTTCTATTCTCAGTTTGGTCTTTTTAGCTTCCTTGGGAGGACTATCAGCGTCGCTCGGAGGAGCACCGATCGGAAAAGCCATTTTCCGAATCACATTCTGGGGTGCATTGGCAATGGCCGCGACAGCAGCCATCGGCGCATTGTTCCAGGTCGCCGTCTAGTCCAACTAGGGCCCAACCGCTGGCGCAGGTTGGCTCACCGATAGGTGAACCAACCTGTGAGCCGCCTAGGCGCAAGCCGCGGGCTATGGCCATAAGCCACGCACCGATTCAATCGTGCTGCACCGCCGGAATCACTAGCCTGCTCGTGCCCAAACGCAGCTTCCTGGCGGGCTTAATTAAATCGCCCAACCGCTGGCGCTGGTTGGCTCACAGGTGGTTCATCCTGTGAGCCGCTAGGCGCAAGCCGCGGGCTATGGCTATAAACCCCAGACCGATTCAATCGTGCTGCACCGCCGAAAAAGGGCCCTGGGGCACACCCACGCGCAATGAGGTCATCTTCCCCCAGCCCCAAAGGGGCATAAGGAGATAGCCCAGGGCAAAGCGAAGCGCCGCCCTGGGGACGCTGATTAATCACTTGTGGACTTGGGCTCGTGACCCTGTTGTCGAACGCCTGAGATTGGCAAGACGATTCGGAAGCCGGTGAACCAACTGGTGGAATGCTGGTCGCGAAACGTTCGGTAAGAATAATTGCTGAAGTCCTCTTTGAAGATCACCGATCCACCTCGGAGGATATGATGGAAACGATGATAGGAATCCCCTGCATCCATCAGCGGATTGACCATAGGATTCGCATCGCTGTTTCCTTGGAAGTGCGATTCATCGAATTCATCCAAGCACCACTCTTGGGCATTGCCAATCATGTCGTATACCCCGAATGGATTCGGATCCTTTTGGCCTCGCGGAGCCATTTGTGCATTGGAATTCGCAAGTATCCATCCCTCGGCACGCAGGCTTTCGACGTTCATCGTTCCGCATCCTGACCTACCACCTCTTGCGACCCACTCCCATTCGGCATCCGTGGGCAACCGATAGGCCGCCAATCCAAGGGCATCTGTAACGATAGGTTCAGAATGGATCGGCAATCGCTCTTGCTGATTGAGTTTTCTGCAGATTAACATCGCCTCTTCCCAAGGGATTCGAGTGATTGAATATTCTTTAGATCGTCCTCGCTGGCGTCTTGGGATTGCCCCTTCCAGGTCAAGTACTGTTGGCGGGGAATGATCATCCTTTAGGATAGCGAAACGTTCCGCCTCGGTTATTTCATATTTGCTGATATAGAACGGAAAGCTAATGCGTACCCAAGTAGCAGTCCCTGCGGATCGCAGCAACTGCTTAACTTCATCCGAATCGGTCAGACTGATCCCCCTAATGAGTTCGTCTGGTGTAAACCCAATGAGATACTCTCCAGGTGGTATCAGGACCATAGGGATACCCGCAGTGTTAACGAATTCGGTTTCTAGGCCAAGCAATTTTGCCCAGCGTTCTTGATAGTCTTTTGCAACTTTCCTATCGAATGGGATGCGCAATTCAGTGACCCATGGATGGACAAACGACGGGCCTGCGATTGCTGCCTTTTGCTCTTGAATACGCTTTTGCGCCATCGAGGAATTTTCTTGCTTGATCCCAACGGGTCTGCCGATGGTTTCAATAGAGCCTCTTGGTAGCCATAGGATTGCAGCAATCGCTGCGGTCACTACTAGACTCGCCAAACTTATCCGAGATAGTGAACCCCTTCCAAGCAGATCGCTAACAAGCTTGAAGTCGGCGATCCCTTGAGGTGCGTTATCAGGTTTCGCCACCGAAGCGAGGGCCTCGACGACCTCTGAGGCACTTTGGTAACGTTGATCGGGATCTTTTTCGAGTAACCTCTGAATGATTTGCTCAAGAGAACCAGGAATGGTCTTCCCGCTGCTACCAATAGACACTGGCATTTCATCGACGATCGCGTTCATCACAAAGAAGTGATTGGAGCCACCGAAAGGGGGCTGGCCTGTGATCATCTCGTAATAAACGATTCCAAGACTAAATAGATCGCTGCGGCAATCGATCGTGTCATCCTTGATTTGCTCTGGGGACATGTACAGTGGCGTTCCAACAATCGATCCGGCGACCGTTAATCGCAAGTCGCTTGCCTGACGAGCTAATCCAAAATCGGTCAACTTAGCCACTGGCACATGAGCGTCGGTCAGCAATATATTGGCAGGTTTGACATCCCGATGGATCAGTCCATGCTCGTGAGCAACTGCAAGTCCTCGAGCGATCTGGTGGGCGATGGATAAGAATAGATCGAGCTCTATCCCTCCCGAATCGTCGATCCAGCGATCCAGCGAGGTTCCCTCGACGAGCTCCATGACCAGAAACGGTACCGGGGACTCTTCAACGCGATAGATCCGAACGATATTTTCGTGGTCGATCTTACCGAGCGATCGAGCTTCCTGCATGAGTCGCTTGCGGGCGACCGCATCGCTGACTTGGTCGCGATGCATGACCTTGATGGCGAACCATTTGACCAAGTTTGGGTCTTTGGCCCGCAGTACGATTCCCGAGCCACCGTGTCCGATGATTTCGTGAATCTCGTAGTTGGCGAGATTTCCGAGTGTATCAGGAGCGGTCGGTGGTGAGAGGAAATCGAGAGTTAGTTCCGAATCGCTATATCGTTTCGGCTCCTGAAAACGTGCCTCCAGGGCCTTCAAAAAATCATCACCTCCGTCTCTCTGCGCGATTTGATCAACAGCAGGTGTTTCCAGAAACGAGTCGTTAGGGGAGTAGTTGGCAAGCGCGGCTCGTAGCGATCGTCCGAGCTCGAGATTTCCGGATTCGATCCGCGCGAGAAACGCGTTCCGAGCGATGGGGTCATCGATCGCGATGAGTTTTTCGAAAAGATCAGATGCATTCATGGTCAGCCAAATGTGAAAACCTCAAGTCTTATAGAGCAATCCGTAAAGCCCTCGGAAAAGAGTTGGTCCGTCGGAAGATATTCCCAAAAAGGCGATACGGCTGTGGTTTGTTATGCGATGGAGATCAGGTCCGCTTCTGAAAATCCTTAGCCGATCGAATAACTATTCCGCCCGAGACTGGATAATGTAAGTCTTGATCCAGGTTCGGCCGAAGGTCCAATGTTTGCGGATGGTAGCCAGTGACACATCGAGGATTTGCACGATTTCTTGTTGGGTGTAACCACCGAAGTACTTGAGTCGAACGACACAAGCAGCGTGAGGATCATAGATTTCGAGTTGATGCAGGGCATCGGCCACAAGGAGGATATCTTCAGAAGTGGGTTTGCTGGCGATATCTGAGGGGTCGATTGGGGCGCGCTGGCCGTCAGGCGTCCGTTTTTTGGCTTTGTTTCTGCGGATATGATCGACGATGACTTGTTGCATGGTCAATGCGACGGTGTTGAAGAAATGCTCGCGGCTAGCCCAGGGCTGCGAATGATGACTTTCGGCAAGCAGTTTTAACCAGACGTCGTTGACCAGATCGGATTTTTCGAGTTTGCCCCCAAGGGAACGAACCCAAGCTTGATTGGTCAGGCGTTTGATTTCGACGTTGACCAGTTCCAATAAGCGAGGATCTGGCGGAAGGCTTGCGTTCCGATTGCCATTGCGCAAACGCGCCAGCAGGGCCGTCACGCCCGATTCATGGGCGAGTGGTTTGGAAGGGGCGTTAGGCGGATGATTCTTTGCTAGGCTCATTTTCGTTCCTGGGGCAAGGAAGGAAGCATCGGGGTGAGAGCTATCGGTGCTTTAGTCTTGTGACAGAGTCATTTCACAGGACTCCGATAAGATACAAAAAACTTTGGCGGAAAACATTCGTTCGCGATTTTTTCCGCGCATTTTTTCCATCCGAATACGGATCCCATCCTCGGGGGCGTTTCCACCGAGTTTTTACGCCGCAGGGCCCCAGTATTTTTATTGGTTTTTGAACTCAGCGTTGATTTTCTAACAGAGGATCCGATCGATGAAACTTGCGAGAATGCTCCAGATCTTGCGTCAGATGGTTGCTTTGCCGGGTCGTGCAAGTAGAGCCAAGCAGGTTCGCATGGGTGGATTTCGGGCTAGGTTTTGTCGATTCTTGGCCATCGAAGAACTTGAATATCGCCGTGTTCTAGACAGTGGGTCACTTGTTGTGACCGTCGGAGCTGGCACCGGTCCTGGAACGTTGTATTCCATGATCGAGCTCGCCAACTTGCAACTTGGTCCTAATCGAATTGAGTTTGCACAAGAAGTGACTACGGTTCGACCTAGCGCTACCCTTCCCTCGATCAACGAGGCCTTGGTGATCGATGGTGGGGGGCGCGTTACCATTGATGGTGCTGGATCGCCAGGTAATGGTTTAGTAATCAAAGGGTCCGATGTATCGATAAAAAACATATCTATCGGTGGTTTTGCATCAGGGACAGGAATTTTATTTCAGGGGGCAGGTAAAGGTAAGGTGCAGGGGGTAAAGATTGGAACGAACCTATCAGGTTCGTTGGCCACGCCAAACAATTACGGGATTGAGGTCGATGGCAGCAGCAATATCACGATCGGAATTGACGGAGACGGTCAGGGTGATGTTGACGAGGTAAACGTCATAAGTGGCAACAATCGGGAAGCGATTGTTGTAAAAGGAGATAAAAGCATTGGAACGCTAATCGCGGGTAACTTTATTGGAACCGATGCAACTGGAGATGCCGCTATCCCCAATGGGGAAGGTGTGTGGATAAGCTCGGGCTCGTCTTCTACACTTGTTCGAGGGAATACAATCTCTGGAAATATAGGCTCAGGAATGAACATTTCCAGCGCTAAAGACTCAGTCGTAGAGGGTAATATAATCGGATTAAATGCGAAGGGTACAGCGAAAATCGGAAACATGGGTAATGCGGGCGTAGTTATTTACGGTAACGCGCAGAACACGAGAATCGGCACTGATGGGAATGGCATTGGAGACGTAGCTGAACGTAATATTATCTCAGGAAACACCCAGGAGGGAATTCAAATAGAAGAGTCTGATAACACCGTAGTTGCAGGTAATTACATAGGCACCAACTTCGACGGTTCTGAAGCTCTTCCAAATAGCTCCAGTGGAATCCATATTTGGAGGGCACCGACTAGGGCTAGGATCGGAACAGACAATAGTAACGATCCGTTCAACGTGAATGAAAGAAATCTGGTTTCCGGCAATAGTTCAAACGGAATCACGGTAACACAGTCTGCTAAAGACACAACGATTTCGGGCAACTGGATTGGGACAGATGCAACAGGAGCGAACGCGATACCTAATTTATATGATGGCTTGTGGGTTGGAGGAGGCTCGATTTCAACCCGTATTCGAGGCAATACGATCTCTGGCAATACGGGCTCAGGCATAGGCATCGCTAATGCCAATGGAACCATTGTAGATGGGAACATCATCGGATTAAACGCGAACGGAACAGCAAAGCTTGCAAATATGGGTAACGCGGGAGTGGTCGTTTACGGTGGAGCCCAAAACACCCGAATCGGTACCGACGGCAACGGTGTCGGCGATTCACTAGAACGCAATATTGTTTCGGGTAATGCCCAGGAAGGTGTTCAAATCGAAACTTCGGATAACACCGTGGTTTCAGGTAACTACATCGGCACTAACCTCGACGGTTCTAGCCCCGTCCCAAACAACTACAGTGGAATTCTGATTTGGGGCGCACCGACGAACGCTAGAATCGGTACGGATGGAAGCAATGATGCTTTCAATGCAAATGAGCGCAACTTGATATCAGGAAACGCGTCTAACGGTATCACGATCCGACAATCCTCTCAAAATACCAAGGTTGCAGGTAATTGGATCGGGCTTAATGCAAGTGGGTTAGTTACCCTATCCAATGCCGGCCTAGGTGTCGAGATAACGGAAAACGCAGATCGCACGGTCGTTGGTACCGATGGTAACGGTATCGCAGATGCCGATGAGCGAAATATCATAAGTGGAAACAGTCGTGGGATCGGCGTGGGAGGTTCAGGGGTAAAGCAAACGTCCATCGCAGGTAATTGGATTGGTCTTGATTCCACTGGTAATACCGCATTTGGGAATAACGGCGCTGGAGATGGAATTTGGATTGTCAATGGGGCTAGGAATGTTCGTATTGGCACCAATGGAGACGGTGTCAGTGATGTCCTTGAACGCAATACAGTCTCTGGGCACAATTACACTGGAATCGCACTGTATAATGCGAACACGAACGCAAATATCGTGTCTGGAAATTGGATCGGGCTGAACGCAAGTGGCACATCGAAACTTGGTAATTACTACGGAATCAGTCTCGATTATTCCAGCGGTGGAGTTGGGCCAAGTGGCAATTTGATAGGTACAAATGGCGACGGTGTCAACGATGATTTGGAAGGTAATATCATTTCGGGAAATAACTACCATGGCATCCTGGTCGGCAGTGGTTCGACCAATACGGTAATAGCGGGGAATCGGATAGGTACAGATGTCTCTGGAAACTTGGACCTAGGGAACGGTGGAGATGGTGTAAGAATCGAGAATGCAGTTTCGACTCGGGTTGGTTCTAACGGAGACGGGACGAGCGACTTACTTGAACGGAACATAATATCTGGCAATGACATCAACGGGGTAGATATTCGTGGTGCGCAGTCGTCGAGTAACCTAGTCATGGGAAATACGATTGGCTTAAACTCAGCTGGGTTAGGAGCGTTGGGAAACACATTCAATGGTGTCTCTGTGAGTCATTCGGGTCCTAATAATCGTGTGTCACGGAACCTAATTTCGAGTAACGGCGATATAGGTGTTATTGCATACAATGCTCCAAGCACTTGGGTCGACGGAAATACTATTGGTCTAGCTCAGAATGGAACAACGGCACGGGGAAACCGAGGTAACGCAGGCGTTCTAGTGTCAAGCGGGGCAGTAAATACTGTCATCGGTACGAATGGTGACGGAGTCAACGATGAATTGGAACGGAACATCATATCCGGCAACAGCCAGGAAGGGATTCAGATTGAAGGATCTACGACTACCGGAACCATTGTTGCAGGTAACTACATCGGAACCAATACCACGGGTACATCTGCGATCCCGAATTCGTTTAGTGGGATTTTGGTGCTGGGGGGGCCGACGAACACTCGTATTGGAACGGACGGAAGCGGTGCGTTCGATGCTAATGAACGCAATGTGATCAGCGGCAATTCGGGATTTGGGATCAATATTGGCGACTCGAGTACCAAAAACTCCGTTGTAGCGGGCAACTACATCGGAACAAATGCCGCAGGTACGGCTGCGCTACCCAACAGCCATGGCATTTATGTCACCAAAGCCACCGATATTCGAATTGGAACCAACGGCGACGGCGTTGCCGACGATCTGGAACGGAATGTCATCTCAGGGAATACGAACAACGGTGTCTATTTCTCCACAGGGAATCCGCAGATTTATGGATTGTCCATCGTGGATAAAATACTGAGCGGTGAGGTAGCGTCGACCCAATCAACCGGCACGATTACCCAAGCAGACCTTTCGGATTCCACGAGTCCATCCAACGGCAACTGGGGCTACAACTTCAATATTCCAGGGGGTGGCGGCGATGACTATTTCGTCGTCGTTACCGGTACAATCCAGGTCACTACTGCAGGTACCTATTCCTTCTCGATGGCTGGTGACAATGGCGGTCGATTGAAGATCAATAACGCAACAATCATTAATGACGATTCCCTGCATGGTTTCGAAAGCCGTTACGGCCAAGCAACGCTTTCTGTAGGAACGCACACGTTTCAATGGATCGGTTTCGAATTTTTCGGAGACGCTGGCTTTGAGTTATCGGTCAATTCCGCCGCAAACAACACCAGTGCCATCACATCGGCAAATGGCTGGAAGGTCCTCGGCGATCCCAGCCCGCACTCTCAGATCCGGCTTTCCCCCGGAACGAGCATGTCCGTGACGACTTATAAGCCCGCCGGGCCGGAAAGATCCAACTCCGTAATCGCTGGGAATTATATCGGTACCAACGCCGCTGGTAACGCAAAAGTCGCCAACGGAGGGAATGGCTTATGGATTGATCAATCAAGGTTTGTGACCATTGGTGGCGATAGCAATTTGGAGAGAAATGTCATCAGTGGGAATAACAGCAATGGGATTGCCGCATACAACACATCCTCCGATTTAACCATCGAAGGTAATTACATTGGCTTGGCGGCCGATGGAATCAATGCTCTCGGAAACGGATTCGTGGGTGTTGATGTTTGGGTTTCAAGACGAAATGTATTGAAAAGGAACGTGATAAGTAGCAATGGTTACTACGGACTATGGGTCGATAATTCGCATGATATAAAAATTGTGGGCAATATTGTCGGTCTGTCCGCAGATGGATTGTCTGCTAGAACAAATGCTTCGAGGAATCTCTTCTCGATTTCCAGCACCGGTTTGCAGATAGGAACGGACGGTGATGGAGTAAATGACCAGCTCGAAGGAAATGTTATTTCAGCCAACGGTCAGTCGAATATTCATTTTGAAAACACTCTGGATTCTTATATTGCCGGGAATATCATCGGGCTTTCTAAGCAACTGACGCTTCTTACGGGTGTTCCGCAGGGAGTTGATGGTATTGTAGTCAGTTCATCTAAGAATATACGAATTGGGACAGACGGTTCTAACGACGCATATAATGAATCGGAAAGGAACGTCATCGCAGGAAACACATCTCATGGAATTCGGGTCTATGACGATCCAGCAACAACGACCGGATCTCCTGAAGGCTCGCCGACAGGGATCGTCATCGCCGGAAACTCAATCGGTGTCGACACCAACGGCAATCGTCGGGCGAACCAAGGAGTCGGAGTTCGCATCGAATCTAGATCCAAGGGGGTGCGCATCGGTACCAACAGCGATGGAATTTTCGATGCACTTGAGGCAAATACCATCGCGGGAAATGCGTCCTATGGGATTGAAATCGGAACGGCCTCAATTACTTCGATTCCAGAGCTAGTAACAGATACCGTGGTCGCTGGTAACTTTATTGGGGTACTCAGCGATGGGGTTACTCCGCAACCAAACGACGATAGTGGTGTTATCATTCGGTCTGCGCCTAATACGCTCATCGGATCCAATGGCGATGGAGTACGCGATTCCGTCGAACGCAACATCATTTCCGGAAATAAAGGCTCGGGTATCGAGATCCGAGGAGGTGTTCAACAAATCTACAGCATCGCGCGCGCTCTAGGTTTGGTTGACGGGACACTTCCATCGAATCGGAGCTCCGGTACCATCCCCCAGACGGACTTGAGGGACGTTACTGGCGGCGACTCATCGAGTTGGAGTTTCAATCATCCCATTCCGGGTGGCGGTGGAGATGACTATGCCATTCGAATGACGGCGGAAATCGAGGTACTTACTGCGGGCGATTTCACTTTCGCCACCTATTCGGACGAAGGTAGTCGACTCAAAGTCAATGGTGTCACACTATCCTCAGATGAAGCCGCTGGTGGTCAAATACGGCGAGGTTCGATCAATCTTGCTGTTGGCACCTATCCTATCGAATGGCTTGTCTATGAACGGGGTTTCAACGCAGGATTTGAACTCTCAGTCATTCCAGGAAACAACGTTACTTCCTCCATCACTTCGGCTAACAATTGGAAAGTGCTCGGCGTTGCAAACCCTCATTCGCAAATCCGGCTCAAACCAGGAACTAGCATCAAAGTCGATACCTATTACTCGTCCGGCAGAGCAACGACGAATGCAACCGTCCGTGGAAACATCATCGGCACCGATGCGAACGGACAATTAAGTGGACTGGGTAACATGCTCCATGGTATTTCCTTGGATAGCACCAAAACCGTTCTGGTCGCCAACAACTTGGTCTCTGGCAACGCTAACCATGGAATTTACGCATCGGCTGATTCGCAAACCACCTTGCAAGGCAACTTCATCGGCACGAACGCAACGGGCACAAGTACCCTGGGTAACCAGCTCAATGGAGTTGCGTTTGTCAACGGTTCCTCCGAGATTGTCATTGGTGGCTCGAGCCCTCAACTTGGAAACCTCTTAGCTGGAAATTCAACGGGAGTTCGAATCGATGTTCCGGCAACCAACATCTCAGTCTTGCGACACAATCGCTTCTACCAAAATACAACCCTAGCGATTGATGTCGGCCCTGCTGGCTCGACCCCGAATGACGAGGGTGATACCGATGGAGTTCGGAATGCACCGGTTATCACCGCTGTTGAACTAAGTAATAATTCGCTCGTGATTGAGGGATTTGCGAGACCCGGTACCGCAATCGATTTCTACAAAACACGATCTTATGCTAGCGGATTTGGACAGGGAGAAACCTATCTTGCGAGCGTCGTCGAGGGAGGGGATAAAGACCAAGACAGTTCCCTTGGATCGTACAATTCAAGTTCCGTCGGTGGGATTGCTATCGGACGTGATACAACAAACCGATTCCGATTCGTTTTACCCTTGAGCGAGCTCCAGAGTTCAATCACTGGAGGAGAAAGGATCACCTCAGTGGCTACCAATCCGACATCGGAATTCGGTAACCAAGCCGTCGTCAGCCGTGTGATCTATCTTTCCGGTACGACGATCACTGAAAACGCGGGTACCAATGTCACCGTTGGTACATTGACCACCGCCAATCCGGATGCGGCCAATACGTTTACCTACACATTGGTCTCGGGAACGGGGGGCACCGATAACGCGGCGTTCAATATCAGCGCCAACACTCTGCGGGCTAGCACTAGTTTTGACTTCGAAACCAAGTCGAGCTACTCGGTCCGAGTTCGCTCGACCGATCAAGGTGGCCTGTGGACCGAGAAGGTCTTTACCATCAGTGTTACCGACGTCAACGAAACGCCTACGAACATCAGCCTCTCGGCTAGCGCCATCGCCGAAAATGCGGGAGCTAATGCCACGATTGGCACGTTGACCACTACCGACCTAGATACGGCCAATACGTTTACTTATTCACTTGTTTCAGGTTTAGGTTCTACCGATAACGATGCTTTCCTTATCGACGGATCAAAACTCCAGGCAAAATCTAGCTTCGATTTTGAAAACATGTCGAGTTACTCCATACGAGTACGTTCAACAGATCAAGGAGGTATGTATACCGAGAAGATCTTTATAATCAACATACTGAATGTTAACGAAGTACCAACTGTCATAGACCTATCAAGTTCTACCATCACGGAGAATTCCGGAGCGAACACCACGGTTGGTTCTCTTATTACGATCGATGACACCCAATCCAATGTCATTGCAAACTTTGATAATCTCCCGCTTCTCCCCGCGATCAACAGCTATGGAAATCTTAGGGATTTGAATAGTGGAAGTAGCGTATACTCTGGTATTACCTGGGATACGAGATTTCAAATCGTAGGAAGAGAGTACGTGGAACAATGGGTAAACCAGGGACCGAACACCTACGCGAAACCACGCTCCGCATCCTATGTTGCGTTCAATGCCAACGGAGATAATGGCTTGACAATGCAAACAACCAAGGTGTTAACAGGGGCTTGGTTTGCTCGTGTCGATCTCGGAGATGGGCCATACGGAGCGACGGCTGTAACAATCCATGCACTCAATGGATCAACGATACTTGGGTCTGTCTCCACGAACTTGGCATCAACGACGCCGACCTTCATCAATACAAGAGCATTCTTAAACTTATCGGGTGTTACAGGTTATCGAATCGATCGTACGCCACAAGCTAGTGGCATTGCCTCACGGCTAGGAAGTTGGATCGCAGATGATTTTACCTTCGGAGACTCACCATCCTCGTTTACCTATTCCTTGGTCGCAGGAACCGGCGACGCTGACAACGCAGCGTTCAATATCAATGGTGATAAACTGCGGGCTAGCAGCAGCTTCGACTTTGAAACCAAGTCGAGCTACTCGGTCCGAGTTCGCTCGACCGACCAAGGTGGACTGTGGACCGAGAAGGTCTTCACCATCGGCGTCACCGACGTCAATGAAACGCCAACGAACATCAGCCTCTCGGCTAGCTCCATCGCCGAAAACGCGGGAGCTAATGCCACGATTGGCACGTTGACCACTACCGACCTAGATGCGGCCAACACGTTTGCCTACACGTTGGTCTCGGGAACCGGCGACACCGACAACGCAGCGTTCAATATCATTGGCAACGCTCTGCGGGCTAGCAGCAGCTTTGACTTTGAAACCAAATCGAGCTACTCGGTTCGAGTGCGCTCGACCGATCAAGGTGGACTGTGGACCGAGAAGGTCTTCACGATCAACGTCATCAATACCAATGAGCTTGTGTCTGTAAGCGTCAACGGTGCAGATAACTTTATCAATGCAAGCCAACGCTCTCAGATCACGTCCGTTGTAGTCGTCACCGAAAGCGTTCTTAGCGATCCGCAAACCGCGTTCAGTTTGACCAACATCGGACTCTTGACCGCTTCGTCGTCGAGTTTGGCTTCATCCCAAATCCTCGTCACCAGCGTTGGCAATGTTTACACCCTCCGATTCGGAGCCGGTGCAGGTGTGGTCGCCCGGGGTGGAACCGGAGCCCGCGCAAACTCGCTCGCTGACGGAAACTGGATCTTATCCGTTGCGGGTTCCGAAGTCTCCGGAAGCAACCAATTTGGCAATCGAGCAGTCGACAACTTTTTCCGGATGTTCGGCGATAGCGATGGGGACGGCGATGTCGACGGCACCGATGCCGTCGCACTTCGCAGGGCACAAAGTGCCGCCTCCTACAACGCCGCTTTGGATTGGGACGGAAACGGGTCGGTCACGTCTGGTGCCGATATCAACTACTTCTCGTTGAATCAAAACAAACGCCGACGATTGTTTTAAACAAGCAATCCATCACCCCCAGTGCCGATTTCCGTGTCGAATTTACTTTAGAATGAAATCTCTCGAATCATGAAAACAACTCGATCGCTTTGCGTGTCGTTGATTTGCTGTCTGCTGTCTCTCGGGACTACGCTGGGCGCTACCTACTCGATCGTCTTCGACGGGCCTCTGAGCGTTCAGGGAAACACCCCAATCTCGGTCGATGTGTACCTTCAGGAAACCACCTCGATCGGGGAATTGACCATTTTAGGCGATCCAAACCAAGGTTTGGTGTTCGGGAATTTTGAGGTTTCCATCGTCAATGGATCAAGCTCATTGAACCGAGTCTCAGGCAATACAGCCTTTGATACGTACGGAGGCGATGCGCTGAGTAGCCCATGGGTCGTCACCCAAGCCGATTTGGTGATTGCCGATGAAACGCCCTTCGGAGCCTTGACCGCTCCGGGTCAGTACCGATTGCGAATCGGGACCATCCGCGGCACAAGCAGCTCTAGCTCCGAGATTTTCCAATTGAAGATCACCGATCCGTATGCTAATCCCAGCGACGATCTTGTGCTGGGCGATGGGACCGTTCTGGACAGTTTCGTTTTTCCATCATCAAGTTACTCGCTGACGGTATCAGGCAATAACGTTGTCCCCGAGCCGTCGATGTGCTTGATCTTTACTGGTAGCTTACTACTTCCATGCATGCGGAGAAGACGTAAAAAGCCAGCTTAGTATGTTCCGAATCTACTCTCAGTAGAATAGTACATGGGAACAGGAGCCCGGAGAAAGACCCCGCGCGATTGGGGTCATCTTCCCACAGCCCCGACGGGGTATCTGAGATAGCCCAGGGCAAAGCGAAGCGAAGCCCTGGGGACCCTGTGAGCCGCACAGGCGCAAGCCGCGGGCTATGGCTATAAACCCCGCACCGATTCAATCGTGCTGCACCGATCGAAATCACTAACCTGCTAGGGCCCAAAGGCAGCGTCCTGGCGGGCTGATTCAAATCGCCCAACCGCTGGCGCTGGTTGGCTCACAGGGGGTTCATCCCGTGAGCCGCTAGGCGCAAGCCGCGGGCTATGGCTATAAACCCCGCACCGATTCAATCGTGCTGCACCGCCGGAATCACTAGCCTGCTGGTGCCCAAACGCAGCTTCCTGGCGGGCTTAATTAAATCGCCCAACCGCTGGCGCTGGTTGGCTCACCGGTGGGTCAACCTGTGAGCCGCACAGGCGCAAGCCGCGGGCTATGGCTATAAACCCCGCACCGATTCAATCGTGCTGCACCGATCCAATCGTGCTGCACCGCCGAAAAAGAACCCGGAGAAAGCCCCCGCGCGATTGAGGTCATCGATCCCCCAGCCCCAAAGGGGCATAAGGAATTAGCCCAGGGCATAGCGAAGCGACGCCCTAGGGACGCGTTGTGAGCCCCCCTGGGTCCGTCGAAAGGTTTTATTTGTAAGCCCTAAGCGCCTGCTCGTACTCGAGTCGACTCTCTGGCATGAGCAACTCGCGACTGCGCTGCAATTCGGCTTCTATCCGATCTTGCATGAACTTGCGCTCGTGCGCCTTGGGCTCAAGGGGCTTGCCCGCGACGTCGTACCACAGCGGTGCTGAGTGCGCAAACTTCCATCGCCCCGGCGATAGCTCAGGATCGGCCGACTCCTGCCATACGCGAACGGCTACCCAAGTCGTGGTGTCGAATTCGGCCCTTTGTACCGCGCGGAGCAGATACGATCCGTTCGGCTGTTTGGTCTGCTGATCGATCGGCAACTTGATCGCTTGGCCGTTTTCGATCCACTCAAGCGATTCGATCGGCCCGTCGGCTTGGGCCTCGATATGCACCGAATTTCCCTCGCGATGCACTTTGAGCATCGGTCCAGTGGTCACGAACGATTGGCCTTGTCGCAACCCCTCGATCCAGTCGCGATAATTGAAACCATTCGGCAAATGCACATACACTCTCCCATAGCCCACCGGTACAGGATGGACGCCCGAGGCAGTTCCGGCCGAAGGTTGCAAGCGATATCCGCAGTTGAGCAAACACCAATACGTGCGATGGACAAACTCCATCCAATCTTTTTCGCCCCCAGATTGAGGATCCGCCAGCGGCATCCAATTCGGCGCAGGTGTGGTCCACTTGCTGAATGCAAACTCGGTTCGCCACATGTGATTGTTCGCCAACTCATAGGTCAAGCGATTTCCGAGCAATGGGGGAAGTACCATCGCAAATGGCCAATCGTGTTTGTCTAGATCCAACAGCGCTCCCTCTCGGTCTACTTGTTCGATCACTCCCTTGATCGGTGGGATCCCAACTCCAAAGGGTGTTTGATGATTGAGCGCAAAGAGGGCTCCGAGCGTATGCGGCTTGCCCTGCACGGTGAATATCTCCCATTCGGTATTTTTTGGCCAAATCACATGCGATGGGTCCACCGCGATGAGCTCGCTCGGAAGTCTCGCATCGTCCGGTTCGGTCCTATCGCCGAACTCTGGCGATTGCTCGCTGCGGGTTGTCCAATAAACCATCGGCAATGCGACGTTGAGATCCTCGGCCAACATCGGAACCTTGAGCCGCTCGATCGTTCGGTGGACATGCGTATCGCCACTGAACCAGCCTTGGCTGGCCATGTCGACCCAACGCTTCAACCGGATCTCTATCTCCGGTGTCTGATCCCCGACGGTGATCTGCTGGATCGAAGGAAAATACTCCTTGCCCCGTTCGACCGTCACGGTGTACTTACCAGGAGCAAGCCTCAGCGAGAATCGATGCGCTGAGATGCTCGTATGGTATTCGTTTGATCGGGGATTGATCCAGTTTTGCTTTTCGTACCGAATGGCTTCCCCTCGGGAGTCGGCTGCCTCGGTAAAATGCCAGCCCCCCGATTCACTCTGCACATAGATTCGAGCCGCGACCGGAGCCCCTGTTTGATCATCGACGACTTGGCCATGAATCACTCGCTCTTCGAGAACGTTCCATTGCTTCTCAATGCGTGTTAGCTCTGCATCGATATCGGTACCTTGATAGAACGAGAGCCGTCCATGGACGTACTGGGTCTGACCGGATTCAAGATTCGGGAAGATCGGATCGGAGTGCAAGCATGGGCATGGAGCATTTCCCCATGTTCGGTGGTTGGGCTCAAAGCCCAGGATCACCCATCGATCCGCGTTGGTATTGCGGCATGCGGCAAGCGATCGGCGAAAGATCTTGTTGTCATTGGTCTGCTGGTCGAAATCCTTGCACCCTTTGAGCATCGCACACATCTGCACCCGCAAATCCGATAGCGTCTCGGAGGTGCCATTGGTCAGCGACATTCGGATCGCTAAGTGGTCTCGATGAGGTGTCGCGAGAATCTCATAAGCGATCTTGTTGGGTAACTCCCTGCGCAGGAAATAGCTTCCGTCGGGTTTGCGTGTCCATTCCAATCGATCGAGCTTGAGTCCCTGTCGGTCCCAGATCGTATCGATGTGGGTATGGGCGAGATACGTCAAGCCCAGGTTGGACCAAAGAGCTTCGGGCGCATCGAGTACGACATAGCTCCCCGGATCCCAAGGGGTAAAGATGCTGAGTTTGGTCTCTCGCTGAGGATCGATGGCGCCGTCGAGGAACCCTATTCGTGGATGCCTTCCCCCTGGATAGGGAAGCACGAAAATCGGAGGATCTACCTCTGCAAGCGGCTTGGTCTTGGGCGAAATATTCCACTCCAGGAGCGCTCGGTCGAGGCTGTCGGGCGCAAGTCCCGTTACCTGCATGATCTCCTCCCGTGAATAGTTATGGTGCCAGACCATATTCTCCAACCAATGGCGTAGCTCCGTTGGATCCTGGCTCGTGCGAGTCTGACCCAGCACCGAGCTAACCAGGACTCCGGTAAGCAGTGCGAGCGGAACGCAGCAGGCGAGCGATCCTAGCGGATTAGCAAATGAGCTTGGTCTTGAAAGCATAAAGCGACCTCCGGTTCGGAGATTTATGGATTGGAGAGAATAGAACGGGCAGGAATTCGGACGGATTGAAATTATTTCGGCTCGACAGGTGTCTCGATCAATCGCTTGGCCTCGCCGAGCAAAAAGTCTGCATCTGTAAA
>Ga0315905_10002212_pt1 | contig 20490 bp, 20 predicted proteins | sample LakEriMetagenome_5_FD_203522 | JGI IMG/M metagenome (GOLD analysis project Ga0315905, IMG submission 203522) | Freshwater fungal communities from buoy surface, Lake Erie, Ohio, United States - Buoy 4 MA121 | ecosystem: Environmental > Aquatic > Freshwater > Lake | place: USA: Lake Erie, Ohio...
GATAAGCCACCTTCAACCATGCCCGCGCCCGATTAGCCCGATTATCATTCTGCTCATCTGGCTCACCCGAAAGTAAAATATGCCGCTCATGCTTGAAAAAGTACTTATGAAAACTTGCGGTAGGCCCATTTAGCTTGAAATTCCCATTTTCGAAGTCATTATGGTGCGCAATCCACGAAATAAGTGTTTTCATGTGTCAGAAATTGATGGGTAAAAGTGGGGAATGAGAGTTCCGAAGCTTAAAGGTAGCTTTAATTTTAATTTGTACGAAAAGAAGATTTTAATATCTTTAAATCAAAGACTTAAGTCATAAAAATACTTTCGGTCATCAACTTTACCTAATAATACAAAAATTCGAATGAAGAACTATTTTTTAACCATTGCAATTGGATTGTTTTTATGGGCCAACTATTTGAATGCACAGGATAAAATAATTATCGAACCTCACAACCATCTTGGCTGTGCAGATAATAACTACCCCTTAAACTATTCGGACTATAAGGAACAGATAGTTTATATATGTACTGGACCTTATGCATACGCTTATCATAGCTCTTCTTCATGCCCTGGTTTATCCAATTGTTCTGCACAAATTAATTACGTAGATGAAAGTTACGCCTCAAATGTGATGAGTAGGGTGCCTTGTTGTCGCTGTTGGGCAAACGTTGGTGGAAGATGTAAAGATGATAACCCTTACCAACAAAATACTGGTGGTGGTTCTTCAGGTGGCGGTTCGTCAGGAGATGCATATGCTGTCCTCGCCTTAGCAGCAATTGCAACTGGTGCAATACTAATTTCAAATGATATATACTGGCACCCTTTAGTTTTGTCTTTTTACAAAAATTCGGGCACCATTGGTAGAGGACAAACTTTTGGATTAAGAAAGACATTTGATAATTCTGCGCTAGAATATGGTTGTAGTTATTTGAATAATCAAACAGCTTACAGTGATTTTTATGGAAATGTATATTATTCTAATGAAACAAGATGGGGTTTTCATTTGAATTATGTCCATCAATTGCTCAGAAGCAATTTTAATAATTCATTCAAACTATATGTTGGTCCTAGTCTAAACTATCTTAAAGATTTGGGTTTTGGCGGTTTAGTAATTGGACAATATACACTAGTGGATAGATTGAAATTGGATGTTCGATATGAGTTAACATCTCAAACAAATCAATTTCAATTAGGATTGATATTTACCTATCAAAAAGAATACTTTTGGAAACGTTAACAGTTTAATGTACAAAAAATGAAGGGATTAATACTAGTTTTGATTTTATGTTTAAGTACAACACATGTTGTTGCTCAAACTTGTGATGAATTAATGGAATATGTAAAAAATAATGCCTACGGTTCAACTTTCTACAGTTTCAATAGTGATGCAATCAATAAGGTTACGTTTTATCAATTATACATTGATTACGAAAGTTATAACTTCGCTATTGTCTGTTTCAAACAAAAGTATTCCTACACATGCAATGAATACATTTATCAAGTTGCATCTAATACTAAATTGAATTATTCAATGAATTATCTTCAAAGTGCTGGTGAAGCATTTTGGGATTTTATCCAGCCTTATAGTGATGTTTTAGGTTGTGCGCCAAGTTTCGAATAATTACTTTCCATTCCTTTCTTATGTAATGTTGATTTATGACTACTTCAAATAAAAACTCGAACAGCATACTGATATTCTTAATTACAACTTTTGTAATCGTTGTAGTCTCTTTGTTGATATTCAAGAAGGATGGTTCTATAGCTTCGGATGGTGATGAATTTCCCATCGAAGGACAAACCGAAGAAGGTTTTGAAGATGGCACTTATTGCGCTGAGGTAGACTATTATAATCCCAATACAGGTACAAATAGCGAATATATTTTAGAGGTGAAGGTGGAATCAAATGAGGTTACAACAATTTATTGGGGTAATGGAGGTTGGCTCGATGAAGATCATTTCACTCCAGAGCTCCTAGATGAGCAAGGATCATGTTCATTCACAAGTGATCGAGGTTATGAATATACTGTTCAAATTCTTGGTCAGGAGTGTAATAATTTAGATTCTTATGATGAGTATAAAAGTAAAAACATACCCATGTATTCTTTTGATGAGGCAGTCTCATTAGCTGGCCTAACTCAAGATGAAATAGATGATTTAAATGTATACGAAGAGGATGATGTGCTCAGCGAGAACGACTTGATACTTTTAAAGAATTACATCAAAAAAATTCGTGATTTTGAGCGTAATCATAATTTTGAAAATAGTAGTCTTGACAGAATAAGAAACGCCCAACAAGATCTGCAGCGACAAATAGAAAATGGATATATTACAAATATCCGCCGACAATCTGCATCAGGAATTATGACCCAAATAATCACTATTCAAAAAAAAGGCAGTGAATATCAATTAGAGGTTAGTGGCAATAGAGAATGTACGATGGGTACTGCAACTTTTGATGAAAATAATTATGATTGGCAAATGGTATACATCAAACAATATCCTAATCAAGAAAGCTATAAAGGATATTATATGAGAATCTTACTTTGATGTTGGCTCTATTTTTCCCATCTTTACCTCATGTCCGACATCCAGCAATTAATTGATGCTTTAGTGGCTTTTCGCGATGAGCGCGAGTGGCAGCAGTTTCACGATACCAAGAATTTAGCTGTGGCGCTTTCCATAGAGGCGGCAGAGTTGAATGAATTGTTTTTGTGGAAAGATGTAGCTGCTTCGGAGGCTGTCGAGAAGGAAAAAATCAAGGAAGAATTGGCTGATGTGTTGGCTTATGCGTTGCTGTTGGCAGAGAAGCAGGGCTTGAACGTGAAGCAAATTGTGCTGGATAAAATCGCCAAGAATGCCGAGAAGTATCCTGTAGAGAAGGCGAGGGGAAGTGCGCAGAAGTATACGGAGTTATGATTGTCTATCAAGAAAACAAAGAGACGTTCATGGCGCATGTGCGAGAGAGCAAAATTGAGTACATCATTCACGATAATTTCAAGCGCAATTTAGGTCGAGACACCAATAAAAACGAGGTGGCTTCATGGAAAAATTCCATGCAATACATGCGCAATGTTTTGGATGATACTGCTATTCCTGGAGATGCTAAAATCAGTATTGAGTGCCAGGTACCCAATACGAGTAAGCGCATCGACTTCATCATTACTGGCCAAACCGAAAACCACCAAGACTGCGCCGTAATTGTTGAACTCAAGCAATGGGAAACCGCTACAGCAACAGACCTAGATGGCGTTGTAAAAACATTTGTTGGCGGAGCGGTTCGAGAGGTGAGCCATCCGAGTTATCAGGCTTGGAGTTATGCAGCACTTTTAGAAGGATTCAATTCTGCCGTTGAAGAACAACAAATAGACTTACGTGCTTGTGCATTTTTGCACAATTGCGCCGATCCATCGCCACTGACTACCGATTTTTACGCACCGCATTTGCAAAAGGCACCGTTGTTTGCCAAAAACGATGTGTTGCGTTTGTCGGAATTCATCAAGACACACGTTAAGTTTGGCGACGCACGAAATGTCATGTATCAAATTGAACACGGTGAAATTCGGCCGTCTAAAGGCTTGGCCGACGCCATTGCCAAAATGATAGAAGGCAACGACGAGTTTGTGATGATAGACGACCAAAAGGTGGTTTACGAGCGCATCTGGAATTTGGTAGAGCAGTCTAGCCCGAGTAGCAAGCATGTAGTCATTGTAAAGGGTGGGCCCGGAACCGGCAAATCGGTGGTGGCCATTCAGCTCACTGCGCGCCTTACGGCCAAGCAGAAACTCGTGCAATACGTCAGTAAAAACAGTGCCCCCCGCGATGTGTATGCCAGCAAACTCAGCGGTATTCGGTCCAAATCTTGGGTAAACAACCTTTTCAAAGGGTCTGGTACCTACATCAATTCAGAACGCAATCAGTACGACGCCTTATTGGTAGACGAAGCCCACCGCCTCAATGAAAAGAGCGGTATGTTCTCCAATCTTGGCGAAAATCAAATTAAAGAAATTATCAATGCCGCACGCTGTTCGGTATTCTTCTTAGACGAAGACCAACGCGTCACGCTCAAAGACATTGGCTCCGACGCCGAAATTAGTATGTGGGCGGCCCATGCCGGTGCTACGCTTCACCTACTAGAACTAACAAGTCAGTTTCGCTGCAACGGCAGCGACGGCTACATGGCTTTCCTAGACAACATGCTTGGCATCCGCGAAACCGCCAACACCGACCTAACAGACATCGCCTACGACTTCCAAGTCTGCCAAACGCCCAATGAACTCTACGAGCGCATTCTCGACAAAAACCAATACCGCAACCGCGCGCGCATGGTAGCCGGCTACTGCTGGCCCTGGAACTCCAAAAAAGACAAAACCGCCAACGACATCATCTTTCCAGAGCACAACTTCGCCAAACAATGGAACCTCACCCAAGACGGCATGCTCTGGATCATCAGCCCCTCCTCAGTTGAGCAAATCGGCTGCATCCACACCTGCCAAGGCCTCGAGGTAGACTACATCGGCGTCATCATGGGCCCTGACCTCGTGATCCGCAACGGACAATGGGTCTGCCAACCCACTGCCCGCGCCTCCAGCGACAAAAGCATCCACGGCCTCAAGTCATTGATGAAAACCGACCCAGCCAAAGGCCAACGAATGGCAGAACTGATCATCAAAAACACGTATAGAACGCTCATGACCCGTGGAATGAAAGGTTGTTACGTGTGGAGCAGTGATCAGGAGACATTGGAGTGGATGAGGGGATATAAATAGAGGGCTAATTTGCAGAATTGGTTATCCCTAATTGGTCTAAAATTGTGTAAATTAACTCTTGAAACTTTATATATATTAACATGACATGGGAAGAAACGAAACTTACACGTGGTGGAATTACAATTGATGACTATTTGGTAATGGTTGATAATGCTGAAAAGGAATCAATTGCAGAGCTAATCGAAAGTAGACTAATCGAGAGGTATATTGCACCGTTTGAAATCAAATCCACTTCAAAGAGCGGATTTAGTATGATAGCCATTGCATGCTTGCTTATCGAGACTATTGATTGTTTTAGACAAGGTGTTGACGATACAAAAGGAGAAACTAAGCAGAGTTTTATACGCTTTTTTGAAAATGAGCCACTCTTCAATGACTTTAGGCCTCGTGCCGTTGATTTTTATAGTAATGTTCGTTGCGGATTGCTTCATCAGGGCGAAACAAAAAAAGGATGGCGAATAAATCGTAAAAGTGACTCACCTCTGCTTAAAGACAAGAGCGTAAACGCTAATTTGTTTATACAGAATTTGAAGAAAGTAATCCATTCATATTGTGCTGATTTGAAAAGGAGTGATTTTCATGACTCGAAAATATGGTCAAATGCACTGAAAAAAATGGATTACATACTGAATAATTGCAAATTATCATGATTTATTATTTTGCCTACGGTTCTAATATGAATCCTAAACGAATGGCGAATCGAGTTGGAGATTTTGAAATTCTAGGTCTAGGTATTTTGAAAGATTATGAATTGATTTTCAATAAAATTGCGCGTAAAAAAGACGGAATAGGCTATGCCAACATAAGTCCGTCATACGATAAAAAAGTCGAAGGGATTATTTATAGATTTCAAAATATAACTTTGTTGGATAAATCTGAAGGATACCCAATACATTATAACCGTAAAATAATGGAGATATTGTATAACGGTAATCGTCTAGAGACCTGGGTGTACTTTGCTCAAGAAAATCAAATTTCAAATAGCTTATTTCCTGAACGTAATTACTTGGAACATCTTCTTTGTGGTAAAGATTATCTGTCTGGAGGATATTTTAAACAACTTCAGGGAGTCAAAGTAATAGAGGATATGTCTAAATAATCCTTAAACGTAAATCGATTACGTTTTACTCCATTTATATTTGTTTAAAAAAAATATGCCAACAACAACTGCCTTTATTTTAGCCGGTAAAGCACATCCAAATGATGGTGCTATTAATCCGTATCATTGTATTCAACTTTCTGAAGGAAATGCACCCCACTTTACGATGCGGGCCTGGGTTGAAGATGATTTAATTTATCATGATTTGGCTGGAGACCCTACAAGAGTTCTTGTTCCTACTTTATCTGATCCTCTTGATGATTTAATGCTAATGCTAATAGTTTTTGCTGTTAAGGATATGAACTCAGATATTTTTCCAGAAAATGAAGTTATTTATATGGATTCTTTTTCTCCTCAAAAACGTCATAAATTGTACGAAGAGGCAAAGGTTTTAGCCTCAAAAACAGCATTAAAACTGGTGGTAAGTATAATCGATAAACAAACCTTACTTTCTGATGGGCAATTACTTAGATTAGAAGAATACGGAGTTGAATATCAAATTTTGAAATAGACAAATGGAAAGCTGCAGCAGAAGGGACTCAATATTATTATATCTATACCAAAACACAAGTCCATACCTTCAGTGAAGACAGGCCGTTCCCAAATGGAGTCGATTAATTAAAGAGTGAAACACAAAGCTAAATGTTAACAAAATGTGACAATTTGGAGTTTTTTACCGACAAAAAGTAAGTTTCTTCTTGCTATTTTTGAAATATGAAAAATCCAAGATTTTCTGGTCACGAAACGTTTCATTGTAAGTCTTTTTGGCTAAAGAAGGGTTATGATTTTTCACGCAATAATTCAAGTTTTCGTGATATAGATGCTGTTGTTCAATTAGGTGTAGGTAAAAACATGGTCTCATCTATATCTCACTGGCTATCAGCATTTAACATATTAAATGATGACGGTGGTTTTTCCCAGTTAGGTTCTGCTATTCTTAATGATGAGGGCTTTGATCCGTATATGGAAGATATAGGAACAATTTGGTTCTTGCATTTTCAGTTACTAAAGAAGGAATATGCCTCGTTATATCCTTTGTTTTTTAAAGATTTTAGACGTACAAGAATTTCAGGTGAATTTAATTCTACACAATTAGCAGATTTCACTATCAACTTATTAAAAAGAAGTGGCCTTAATATTAGTCCAAACACGATTAATAATGACATCAATGTGCTGCTCAAAAACTACGTTAGACCTGTAAAATCAACTTTAAAAACTCAAGAAGATGATGCAAATATCTTGTTGGCAGAATTAAATCTTGTATTTGTTGCAGATGAACGTAGTTCAAAATCAACAGATTATGTTTTTAATTACTCAAATCAGTCTTCTTTGCCAGCTTTAGTTTTATTAGCGGCTGTACTCGAAGTATTTAAAGACAGGTCGTCTATTTCAATTAATGAAATTCAAAATGAAGTTTCAGATTTATTTCTTTGTAATCGCGAAGGCACTGATATGAAATTACAAGAGTTAGCGGAATTAGGTTTACTAATTGCCAAATCAAACGCTGGTCGAAATGAAGTGCAATTTAAAAAGCGTTTGGATACATTAACTATCCTGAATATGTATTATGGCAAAGCAAATTAAACTTTCTACTAATATAGAACGAGATGCGACTCAGCTGATCGAATTTATTCCAACGATTAATTCAAATGAGGTTTTCGAGCGAATATTTTTTAATCATGAACGCGGTCAAAATTCATTTACATTAATTGGATCATACGGAACAGGAAAGTCTACTTTTCTCTGGGCTTTAGAGAAGCATCTCAAAGGCAATTTTTATTTTAATAACCGTCAGGTTTCATCAATTAGCGATTCTTTCGAATTCGAACGATTTGTTGGCGAATCTAATTCATTTAGAACGGCATTTTGTGATCGATTTAAAATCTCAAAACCTCATAGAAAGAGCAATAAGCACATTCTTAAGGCATTCAATGAGAAATTAGAATCAAAAAATAGAAAAGGGATTTTACTCGTCCTTCTGGTTGATGAATTTGGTAAGCATTTAGAGTACATTTCAAAAAATGATATTGATGAAATGTATTTTATTCAAGAGCTCTGCGAGTTTCTAAATGATCCATTGCGCAATGTATTACTCATAACTACCCTGCACCAAAATATTTCAGCGTATGCCAATACATTGTCTGCAGCTCAAAGACAAGAATGGGAAAAGGTAAATGGTCGATTGTTAGAAATACCTTTCGACGAACCAATCGAACAACTTCTGTTCTTCGCAGCTAAAAAATTGGAGAATCAACAAGTTCAAGATTCAAACTCGATTAATAAGCTTCTTGAATTAGAGGTGCTACATTCAGTGCTTGGTTCATCTGTATCCGATGATAAAAAAGAACTATACCTAAACATTGCACCATTAGAACCTCTTGCGGCAGATATCATTACCAAGGCGCTTCAAAAGTATGGACAGAATGAAAGGTCTCTGTTTACTTTTCTTGATTCTGATTTTTTTGAATCATTCAAAAATGATCAGCATATTTTTTCATTGGCAGATTGCTACGACTTTTTGCTCAAGTTCCATTTTTCTTCAATTGAGGATGCATATCGCAACCCGCATAAATCAATTTGGCAAAACTGCATGAGTCTAATTGATAAATGTGAACTTCAATTACCAAGTCAATCTAAGGAGGCGACTGCGGTATTAAAGTTTGTGTGTTTAAGTTCTATTTTTGGGTTTACTGGTGGGAGTTTTAATCGAGCTTTTATTGTTCAATACTTCAAAATAGTAAGTGGCTTTGATTTGGAACTTGTTATATCTGATTTAGAACGGTTGAATTACATTGGATTCTCTAATGTAAAAGGAAAATATATTTTTAAAGACGCAACCGACTTAAATTTGGAGGCGGAATTGTTGATGGCGAATACGCAGGTAGATGCAAATCTTAATGTGCTTTCAAGATTAGAATCTATCTTGCAACTTAAGCCAATTATAGCTAAACGTTCGCAGTATTTGTCAGGAACACCTCGAATTTTCAAATCAGTACTTACTGATTATCCAAAGGATATTATTTTGTCTAGTGGAATAGATGGGATATGTCTATTTTTAATTAATGAGGATATTAATGAAAAGGTCATACAGGACTTTTCAAGATCACAAGATTTTCCGATTGTAATTGCTTGGGTCAAGTCAGTAAAAAAAATCAAGGAAATTACGCTTGAATTAGAAAAACTTGATTTTGTTAAATCGAAATTTATTGCTGATAAATCTGCCTTGAAAATCATAAACGAGGAAATTGAATTCAATACCAGAAAGTTGATTGAATTTTTTGAATTTGATTTATTTCACTCGTCCTTAGAGAATGTAGTTTGGTTTAAAAATGGAAGCCAACAAGAAGTGCGCTCTGCTAAGGAGTTGAATAATATTTGTAGTGAACTTTGTCTTGAGATTTATTTCAAATCTCCAAACTACAGAAACGAGATGGTGAATAAGGAGTATTTATCTACTCCAATATTGACAGCAAGAAAGCAGCTATTGCGTTTACTCATAGATCAATCAGAATTAGTTGATCTTGGAATACAGAAAGAAATTTTTCCGCCAGAAAAAACTATTTACCTATCCTTGCTTAAAGAGACTGGGATTCATCAAGTCGAAAATGCGCAATCTATCTTTAATTCACCAACAGAAAAATCTTTCAAATTCGTTTGGGATTTCTCTTATGAATTACTGCGTTCGTCAAAGGATAGACGTGTATCTATTGCTGATTTTTATTCTGAATTCTTTAAGAGTCCTTTTAGATTGAAAAAAGGGTTTTTAGATTTCTGGATTTTCATATTCTTGGTTATCAAGAAAGAAGAATATTCACTTTATGCAGAGGATGAATTTGTGCCTATTTTGACACCTGACATTCTAGACTTAATGTTTAAAACACCTCAGCGCTTTAGAGTTAAATTCATGGATCAAGATCAAGACAGTGTGGTATTGCTCAATAACTATAAAGATTTAGTTGGTTTTAACGAATCTAATATTCAAGGGATAAAATCAAGTTATATTTCGATTTATGGAAACTTTCTAAGGTTTTATCGCGGTCTGGATGAATATTCTAGAAATACAAAACTCTTATCTGGCGCAACACTTTCCTTTAGAGAGGCAATTAAAAAGGCAAAAGATCCAGAAGAAGCTTTGTTTGAGCTAATCCCAGCTGCTTTAAAGAAAGATACCAAGGATGATAATTTTATCGAGGCGTTAAAAGAGGTTATTCGTGAACTACGAATGACTTATGCTGTATTAGTAGATTCTCTTCATGAGAATTTAACCCATCATATTGGCATAGATTCAACTGATTTTCTACAGGCCAAGTCTGAATTAGTTAACCGTTTTAACAGTGTCAATTCCTCCTTGATTGCAAATGATAAATTAAAACTTTTTTATAGACGGCTTGTATCTCCACTCGACGATAAAACGGCTTATTACGAATCTTTGAGCGATGTTATCTTAGGTCATAAATTGGAGAAAATAACCGATGAAAAAGTCGAATGGTTGAAGTCAGAGTTTAAAGATTATCTAGATTCTTTAGTTAGTTTCATTGAATTACATAAAGTAGATTCAAAAAGTCAAAAACTAATTCAATATTCAGTTATCAGTAATGATGGTTCTACCAACCTCAAAAACATTTTAGAGCTCACCGAAGCAAATGTTACTGAATCCGAAAAATTGATATCTTTAATCAAGTCAAATTTTGGCTCAAACAAACAAGTAAATAAGCTTGCCCTTGTTAAACTACTTTCAGAATTAAATAATGATTAAAGTAAGACATATATTAGGTATTTCTGGAGGTAAAGATTCAGCAGCACTATCTATCTTCATGAAAGATCGCTTTCCTGATCTAGATGTTGAATATTACACAAGTGACACTGGCCGCGAATTAGACGAAACATATGCGCTTATAGATAGGCTCGAAAGCCGTTTAGGGAAAAGGATATTTAAACTAGACGCGGTAGATACCACCAACATCGTTGATGAAAGCGCATTTGATCATTTTTTAAGCATGTATGGGGGTTATTTACCCTCTTCAACATCACGTTGGTGCACCAAAAAATTAAAACTAGATCCTTTTGAGAATTACATAGGTGACGAACCTACTATCTCCTATGTTGGTATTAGAGGTGATGAAGATCGTGACGGGTACATTTCAAAGAAACAGTCCGTACAGTCTTTATTTCCTTTTCGAAGAAATATCTGGAGTGAGGACGTCAACAAGTTAGTTCTTGCCAATAAGCAAATAGCTCCAAATGTCGCATTTGCCCAAGATCAAGGCTATTCAGAGCATTTTATTACAACTTTGAAAGTAGAAATTGCGCCGTCTTTCACCATGAAGCAAAAATTAAATGCACTTCTAGATGCTAGTGCCCGAGACTACAATTACATTGTTTTTAATGCCTTAAAAGCTACAGATTATCCTGTCGGTAAATTAGATCATTTCCCGCTTCTCGACAACGAAGAGAATCTAGTCAAAGATGACATCTTTAAAATCTTAGAAGATTCAGGTGTCGGAATCCCTGCCTACTATTTACCTATCGAATATCAAGTAGAAATTGATGGCGAAATTAAATCCGGCACCTACAATCGTTCTAGGTCAGGATGCTTCTTCTGCTTCTATCAACAAAAAATCGAATGGGTATGGTTGTTCGAAACTCACCCCGAACTATTCGCTAAAGCAATTCAATATGAGCGCGACGGCTACACTTGGATGGATAACGAAAAACTCGAAGACTTATGTAAACCAGAACGCGTTGCAACGATTAAACGCGATCACTATTTAAAAACCCACCGCAACTCCAAAATCAAAAGCTGGCAAGACCAAATTCTTGAAGCAGAAGGGGAGGGGTGCGCAAGTTGTTTTATCTAATTTCGAGAATAGATAATTTGCGAGTGTCTAGGCCTGTCCCAATAAAAGGCTTGGTCAAAGAAACAAATCCATTCATATAGATTATTTACAATTTGTTCTTCTTTAATTTCCCATCTCATAGGAGTTGGAACTGTTGTTGTTTTTTCTTGAATCCAGTTTACGACATCACCATATTTGAGCGATTTACGTGGTGCCTCCTCTATTGTTAATTTGACTTTTTGGATAATTATCTTTTCGTTGAAGGCATCTTTTAATTTTGTTAATGTTATCTCATATCCATCCTCAATAACTATGTCATATAGTACTTTATCATGCGCAGCTTTGAGTTGCTCTTCTAATGGGAAATCATTTGGATTTTTAAGAATTTCTATAAGATGCTCTGGTGAACATGTCATTGGTAGTTGAGAAATTAATAATTCATCATCTATTTTCTTTTTTGTTGGAAGTTTTGGAAATTCAATAGTGGGTATTTCGATATTGTCCACAAGATTTTTCATTTCTAAGAATAAGTCATCGTTTACTAATTCACTTGATTGAATGATAAAATTGAAATAAGTAATGTCTTCAAATGAAATGGGATTTACGATACCAGCGAGTTCGTAATTAAAATTATTTCCCTTTTCACCAATGCCCTTTCCGGTAATATTAGCAGAGCCAAAAAGCACACTATTTTCATTGTTCCAAATAGCTTTTAAATGTATTCTTGTATTCCTGTAAAGGGCTATATCATTTTCTTTGCAATAAGTAAATAACTCCTCGAAGTCTGAAACTCCTTTGACAAGGTCTTCAATTTCCCAACGAACGACAATCCGATTGATTTTTTTGTCCTTATTGAGTTCCTCTAATTGGTTAAGTTTTATGTATGCTGAGAATATAGATACATTTTGGCAACCTTGAAAAAATGAATTTGTTCTTTGAATTAAGCCAAAATTACTTTTTAACAACATAGATTAGTCTTTTTGCATGAACTCAGAGGCCATTTTACCCCAATCCATTCTCGTGTCTTTTACTTTATCTTTAAGCTTCCCATCAGGCTGCTCATCCTCATATCTTGCCCAAGCCATGAGTAAGAGTTTCATGCCATTTCTTGCATTTATCAATCTTCGGATTATCTCATCCTTTTCAGTATTATTATCGATTTCTTCGTTGAGTATTTCAACGAACTGACCATACGCCGGGTGACTTGTATTTAATTTAATTATAATTTTTCCTCCAACAGGGCTCACCGAAAAGAAAGCACTGGATTCAAAATTTGACTCAATAAATTGATAAAGCACATTAGACTTTATCATTTCCAAAGCAAACTGATTTGCTTCCGGTACATTATCTTCATTTAATTCGTTAATTATTTCAGCAAGTTTTTCATTTTCTGTTTTTCCTGATGCTTTTAACTCACTTTCACCTATATAACCTTCCTCCATTCTTACTTCCGTAGCCTCGGTAGCCTGTAATTCTGCCTCATTCTCATTTGTTCCATATCTTGATTCAACTTGTCCTCTTTCTAATCTGATTGCTTGAGCTCTGATTATGTCTCTCATAGACTTTATTTGATTTTTTATGTCTATGGCAATTTCTATTAAATATAGCTTTGGATCGTTATCTTGTTTTAATTCTTCTTTAAACTCGTGAATGCTTTGACCTCTTTCTCTTAGCATTTCCATTATATCCAATGTACCAAGTTCTCTAAAATTATTTGCATATTGTTTATTGTTAGTAACGCCAAACACTTCATCTAGACTTGGTTGGAATTCAATTTCAACACCCCACCATCTTTCTCGAGGATCATAACCTATTGCCCAATTTTTATCTAAATCCAATTCTCTTCCTGCTCTAATTACGGATAGTCCAACATTTTCTGCAGCATGCTTTCCATGAGTTTTATTACCACCAGCTTTCCTTGTTTCCTCAGACGCAATAGAATATCGTACTGTTACAATGTGTTTTTTGTCGTTGTAATTTATTTCATATTTTTTCTCAAAACCGTCTTCCCCCCCATATTTGATAAACATTGGATCATTTAAATTTAATTCCGATAAAGATTTGGAGATACTTGTATTTGACATTAAGTATAACGGATCATTAGACAAAAAAGATTTTCTTATTTCAGGGTTTCTATAATTATTCTCGTTTACAACGATTGCATTAATCTGGCATTTACCTGTGTTGATGAATTTCCGATACATTCGACCTACAATAAATTCAGAATGATCAATTATTGTTTTGCCGGTTTTCCATAAGCACCTATCCAATTCTGACCAAACTATTAGAGTACCAGTTTCATTTAGTTCACCAGAAATTAGAGACCATTTTTTATCTAAGCTTTTTTTGATAGGTATTGGTACTTCGATCAATGCTCCAGATATAATTTGATTAACATCTAAGTAAGAATAAATGGCATTTTCAACGCCATTCTGCCATGTCCATACTTCTACCTTAATACCTTGAGAAATTGATGAAGAAGGCAAACCCATTCCAAATTTCCCGATGCTTATTTGCGCACCTTCAGCTAAATTTGTGCCATTTCCAAATTGTAATGCCATTTGTAGAGTTTTTTCATCCATTCCATGCCCGTTGTCCAAAACTGCAATTTGATCTATTCTAGATACATTCCTTGCACCTAAAAAAACGTCTTTTTCAACACATATCAAGTCAACTACACTACTTCCGTGTTGAACGGAATTATCAATTAATTCTGCAATAGCAAATGCTGTATTTTTATAACCACTGTCTCTTAATGATTTTACAACAAGACTAACTGGTACAATTGAATTTCCCATTTTATTTTCCTTTTTGATTATTAAATATCATTCCAAACGTCATCCCAATTAATAAATGCTTCTGAAACATCTCCAAAACCAGGCAAATTACTATCTATTACAGTAACGATCTCGGCAACATCATTTCCTCCTGATTCTAATCCCCTAATTGCCCTTCCTACCATTTGGCTATATAACACAAGCGAATCTGTAGGCCTTGCAATTACCGCACAACTTGTCTCAGGCGCGTCAAAACCCGTCGTTAAAATCCCATAATTACATAGAACTATCGATTCTGGATTAACTTTTCTCGACAATTTAAAGTAATTTATTGTATCACTTCGTTCTTTTGAACTTGTGTCTGAGGTTAGGACTAAAGAATTTATATCTAACGCAGTTAATAAACTATTTAACAATATAGCATGAGGTTTAGTTATTGCGAATAAAATAATTCTTTGATGTTTTTTAATTAGTTCTCGAACCTTACTAATTATTGTTAGATTTCTTAATCTATCTTCAGAAATGGATTTTAATATGTTATTAGAAAACACGAAATTTTCTTTTAAGTAAACTAAATCTTCTTCAGATAGATTAATGCCACCATTATAGAACAGTTTTGTATATTCTGTTTTTGCTAAATATTTCTTTTCAATTAAGTAGTCCACTGGATTATCAAAATCGTCAATGACAATTTTAGCTTTTTGCCTATAAAAGAAGTCAGAAAGTTTTCGGTCTTCGTCAGGAGAATTCCATGTTCGACCGGGTGTGGCAGACAATCCAATGAGTGATGCTTTATTGATCACTAGTAACGATTCAATTAGTAGGGAATATGTTGGCGCAATTGCCTGATGAGCCTCATCCATTATTACTAGTGAGCAATTGTTAGAAAAAACACTCATCTTTCCAACATTTTGTAAAAGAGAATTATATGTTTTATCGAGACCTGCAACAATAAAAGAACCTTTTATTGTTGAAATATCAATTTTTGACTTACTCCAAAATTTGATTGCTTTTATTTCTCTATCACCAAGTGTACTCCATGCTTTTTGAAACTCATGAAAAGCTTGGTCTAATAGTTCAACGGTATTAGCAAACCAAACAACATTTTTGTCTTTATTTTCAATCAAGTATCTACAAACAAAACTAATTGTAGTTCTTGTTTTTCCTGATCCGGTAGGCATATGTAGTAAAACCCTATTTTTCTCAGTATTTAATACGGAAATTATCTTTTCTAAGACATTACGTTGATACGGATATAAAGGATAACTCGGTTTTATTACATATTCACTAACCCATTCATTTTCAGTTTCATTTCTCCATTCTAACTCGAAAAAATTAAAAAGTTTTAATAGATTGTTGCCCTTGTATTCTAAAGATTTTATCTTAGCCCAAATGTTATTATCAAAAGAGATATTCAAGTCTTCTGAAAGCACTTTGATTTCACTTTCTCTTAATGAATCAATTATATGATTTCGAGATATGGGATTTTTTAAAAGTTCTACAAAACTATAATTGTTCGTTAATATTTTTAGTAAACCTGTTGAGTAAGAATACTGAGGGCCCATCTGGTTGAGTGTTCCAATTACTTCTCTACCTAATATATCCTGTATAGCTTCTGTATCAAGTCTGTTTAATATTCCTTTTATATCCATTTTAAGATTCTTAGAATATACTAATTCGAATTACTTTTCCTAAAGATCTAACTTTTATTGACTTAATCACATGGCTCAAATCAACAAACCCAGAACTACAAGCACTTCCGGTTGAAGCAACAAACTTTTGTGAGTTCATTAATAAATAATCCTCAGCTTCTTGACTTTCAAGAGTAATACTGAGTATGTGTGGGGCTGTAGGGACATTTTTGAAATTAACTTTTCCTAGCTCATTATGCTCATAATAAGCTGTGATTTCTTCGCGCTTTTGAAGAAGTGAATTAATTCTAATTTCTAATTCATCTTTAGCGAGTTCGGCTGCTACTCCTAGGCCGACAATTAGTGGCGTGTTGTAAGTACCTCCTCTAAGTCCTTTTTCCTGTCCTCCGCCATGAATAAGAGGAGCAACTTTGATTCCGTTTCGAATGTAGAGGGCACCTATTCCTTTAGGACCACCAAATTTATGTGCTGACAAACACAACATATCAACATCTAGTTCCGTAACATCAACAGTTAAATGTCCAACTGCTTGAGTCGCATCTGTGAAAAATGCAATACCATGCTCGCTGGCAATTTTTGAAATTCCTGGGATATCTTGAATCACACCAATTTCATTATTAACGAGCATTACGGATATTATGGAAGTATTCGATTTAATTGATGCCTTTAAATCGTCTAACGAGATTAAACCGTTTTGATCTACATCTAAAAAAGTTACCTCAAAACCTTTTGTTTCGAGGTATTCACATGTGTTTAATACTGCTTTGTGTTCTGTTTTAACAGTAATAATATGATTACCTTTTTCAGGGTTAGCCTCTAAAAATCCTTTGATTGCACAATTAATTGCTTCGGTCGCACCGGATGTGAAGAATATCTCTGAATCGGCAGCATTTAATAGGCTGGCAACTTGGGCTCTAGCTGCATCAACTGCTTTCTTTGAATCTTTGCCATAAATATGATTGCTACTCGCATTCCCAAAAATTTCAGAAAAATAAGGCAACATGGCTTCTAGGACCCTAGGGTCGACAGGAGTAGTTGCTGCAGCATCGAGGTATTCTGACTTCATTTTAAAGTATGCAATTTCGGAAAAGTTTCTTCAATATTCTAGTTAAATCTTTGAATTTATCATTAATTCCATTCTTTCGACTGGCCTCAAATCATTCACCTCAACCTCCAACACATACTTATCTTTCCCAGACTCATATTTCACGAACGGCGCAATTAACGGATACTGCGCTTTGAGTAGCAAATATTCTTTCATCTTCATTTCTAACTTCACAGGGTATTTCTGTCCGTTGTAAGCAAAGCCAAAGACGTCCATAACATGCTTTTCGTGTTTGGTTTCGTGCTGGAATTTTTGGTTCAGGTATTCTACTGAGCCTATTCGGTCAATATTGTACGTTTTGTTCTTTTCTGATATTGGTTCGTAGGCCATGACCGTTTGGTAGTTCTCGGTGAAGCCGAAAGGTTCTACAACTCTGTCTGAAATCGTTTCGGTATTGATCGACTGGTATTTTTTGAGCAGCACTTGTTCTTTGTTGAGCATGGCACGGGTGAGGCGCTCGACAATTTTGCCGTTTTTGGCATTGATGAGGTGTGAGGCTACCATTGAAAGTTCTGAGCCTGTGTAGATTTTACTCAGAACCGAGTCTTTGAGTTTTGATTTGTTTCCGGTGGTCAGTACAATTTGTTTGAGAAACTGGGCTTCTTCATTGGTGAAGTGAATGCCGTCGCCTTCCTCTTTTTCGATGTAGAAGCGTTGGTTGGCATCTTTATGTAGGTCAAAACCACATTCACGCAGCAGGTCCAAATAGCGATATACTGTCCTTTCTGTTGTCTCCAAGAAATTGGAAAGTTGATCGATTGATTTGTGCGGTGTTTCCTGGAGGTAAGTAATGAGTTGCAACACCCTCAGGATCTTATGTTGGTTTAACATGTGCAATATTTTGGACAAATAACTCCAATTTATGGCGCTATTGCAAATTATTGACCTTAGTTGTCAGGGGAATTTGTGCTAATGAGATAGATTGACTTGAATTGTCGGGGGTAGTGGTGATGTTTGTGGTCAATTTTAAAATAGATCAAATGAAAACAATCACTCTTTTTATCCTTTTTCTGCCTCTAGTACTTTTTAGTCAATGGACTTTTAAAACGGTAAATAATGGTTTTGATACGCCATATAAAATTGCACACACTGCCGAGAATAACGATGCTCTACTTAAACTAGAACCTGTTGAGGTCGAAGTTCCACTAACTAAAAAGTATCCAATCCGTGCGGGAATGTTTGTTTTTGAAACAACTTATGAGCATTCTATCTCTGGAGGGCTAAATGTTGATTTAGGTACGGGGCTATTTAGAAATAATCGGAATGTGTTTTCGGGAGAAATCGTAGTAATTGCAGGTCAAACATCTTTGGATACAAATGGGGTATCCAAAAAATATTATTTGCTATATGACGGAAGTAATCAACTCTTTTGTGAGCAAAGTAAGATAAAATTCCCTATTCCGGTTGACATAGGAAGTTTTGAAATTAGAAGTGGGAATTCCGTTGATTCGTTAATTCAGATTGCCAAGCAAATTCATGAACAAAGTAAAACTGTTCCGCAGTTGTATGAAAAGCAACTTCATATATCATTTTATTTATCGGGTGGTTATCATTGCGATGATGAAATCCCTGTCGATATTTCTTTTATGGTTGCAGGGCAGTTTGTTAAATTCTCCGTTAATGGAGTAAAATCAAGCAATAGTAAAACCGTCTTTTTAATCGATGATTTACTTTCTTCCGAAATGAAAGATGCCTTTTTGAAAGCAAGCATCGTTAAATTGCGTTTTAATGAGTCGCATTGCCAATCAGATTATTACGAATTCAAAATGAGTGGCAGTACGGCAGCATTAAATTTTGTGAGTAAGCCTTAAACTTAAGAATTACTCAGCACTCTCACCACCGCCACATCAGCCTCCGCCCAGTCCAATTCCTTGAGGTCTTTGGCCTCTAGCCAAACGAAGGCCTGGTGCTCGTACAATTGCAAATCTTCGGAAATCGGTGTGCATAACCAAGTGTGCAGTTCGATGCTGAAATCGGGGTAGTGGTGGGTGTTGCTTAGTAAGTGTTTTTCTGCTTGGATGTCCATCGAGAGTTCTTCCTTGATTTCTCTTCTAATGGTTTCTACTTGGCTTTCGCCTTCTTCCATTTTACCCCCAGGGAATTCCCATTTCTTTGCCAGGTAGGGGTACTTGTGGGTGCCGCGCTGTACGCAAAGAATTTTGTTGTCTTTGACGATCACGGCCGCAAGTACTTGAATTGGGTTCATATTTCGAAATTACTCATTTTTCTTCCTATTTTTCAATTGCTCAATCACCCTCTTTCTTGCCTCCGGCGGAAGCGTATGAATGTGAAGAAATCCTTCAACGTCGTCGAGTTCTTCTTGGTTTTTGGGTTTGTTGTCCTCTTTCTGTTCCCTCCGTTTTCTTGTCTCTTCACTCCATCGTTTTCTTATTTCGTCGCTGAGGTAATGTATGTTTAAACCTGCATCTGGGATTTTTGCCTCGGCTACGGCTTGGAGCACGTCTGAAAGTTGTTTGGGGTTGTTTTCGGTTTCAAATTTGACACCCTTCTGACCTTCTCCCGAAGACCAATTAATTCGGAAGCGATAGTTTTTTCCATCAATTACAATTTTCGGCCAGGTGCCAAAAGTGCCGCCACCAAGTGTGGAGCGGCCAGCGCCAAAATTGAATGTTTGGCCGTCGACCTTGCAAGTCATTCTATGGACACGCTGTTTGGGTTTGATTTCGAGGGAGTGCTGTAGGTAAATTTCTTTGCCTTTGAAGGTGAATGTACACGCTGAGGTGTCGAGGTCTTTGCTGCAATCGAGAAAGACCTCGTCTGGAAAAAATAGTGGTGTCATGGTTTTGAATATTATTTGTCTAGATTACTTCGGTCCTTCATATTCGAGAACTGCATATTCTTCGTCAAATTCTACAGGAACATCTGGTAGGGACCTGAACCAAATCACATAGCCAGTCTTAGTTCTCGTCACGTATACGATGTATACAAAGCCAGCTTGACTGTCTTTGTGGAAGTAATTGAACAGTGGTGTGTCAATGTCCTTGCGGTTGACATTTAAGCTATGCATCTTAGCACCGTTGTACTCGAGGGTGTTGAGAGCGATGCTCAGCGCTGTGTTCATGTCGTGGGCAGTGGTGTAGAAGTTACCGTCATTGAGAACTTCGTAATCCGCCCTATCTGGTTTCCATTGGGCGTGTGCGGTACTAGCAGTGAGTACTAAAATCAAAAGGAGTTTTTTCATGGTAGTTTATTTTAGATGGTGAATACTAGAGAAGCGCTTCTAGTGGTTTATACCA
>Ga0315905_10002213_pt1 | contig 20477 bp, 24 predicted proteins | sample LakEriMetagenome_5_FD_203522 | JGI IMG/M metagenome (GOLD analysis project Ga0315905, IMG submission 203522) | Freshwater fungal communities from buoy surface, Lake Erie, Ohio, United States - Buoy 4 MA121 | ecosystem: Environmental > Aquatic > Freshwater > Lake | place: USA: Lake Erie, Ohio...
AAAAACTCATCATCTACAGAACAGATGCATCAAAGTACTTTTGGGTGCGTCTTTACTTCAACGGAAGATATCACACTAAGTCTACGAAGGCAGTTTCAGTCGTAGCAGCCAAATCCTTCGCTGTCAGCTTCTACGAGTCAGTACTCGTAAACGCTAAAGTGACGCATAAAAGCGACAAGTCAAAGGCGTTCGCAACAATAGGGGCTCGATTTTTCGAATCTGTCGAGCAATCAACTAAAGCAACTGTCTTCAGAACTGATTTTTCTCGCTACAAAAGCGACTTGCTGCCCCTCTTCGGTGAACAAGAAATCGACACCATCACCAACGCTCAAATCAGTGGGCTGCAAAACAGACTTCTAGAGCGTGATCTGAGTACGGCAACGATCAAGCACTTCATGGTGGTGCTACGAAAGATTATGAAGTTTGCAGTGTCAAACGACTTGATGAGCAATATTCCCGTTTTCCCAAAAGTCGGTGGCAGATTGAAGACTTTTCAAAAGCGTGACTACTTGACTCTTGAGGAATACAAAGATGTTGTTGAAAAGGCAGAAAAACTTGCAGAAGATAAGGTTGAAGTTAGGGGCGTGATGATCACTCTTGAAATGAAATATCTCATTCAGTTCATGGTCAACACTTTTATTCGCCCTTCTGACCTTCGTGTCATCAAGCATCGTCATGTCGTGCAACAAAAAGACGGCAAAGATAAATGGATCAAGCTGACTCATCCATCTACCAAGACAAATGATGATGAAGTGCAAGCAATGCCCTCCACAGTTCCCATCTACCAAAAGCTCGTTGACTTCAAAAAAGAACAAAAGATGAAGTTGGGACTTGATGAGTTTGTGTTCTTTGCAGAGTATGCAAACAGAGATACTGCAATGGCTGTCATGGCTAGACTATTAAAAAGAATCGTGGCTGAAACTGATATCGAAACAAAAACTGGAAAAAACATAACAATGTATGGATTGCGTCATACGGCAATCATGATGAGGCTCACTATTGGAAGAGTGGATGCGTTAGCACTAGCTAAAAATGCAAGAACATCTCAGCAGATGATTGATAAGTTCTACGCATCTCATCTGAAGACTTCGCAAGTTCGTAAGCAGTTGCATGCTTTCCCCAACGAACAAGCACCCATATCTGAAGCCGAGAAAAAGAAAATAGCAGCCAAAAAGTCAGCTGCCAAGAAAACTGCCTCCAAAAAGACAGTAGCTAAAAAAACTCCAACCAAAAGCACTACATCTAAGAAAGTTTTAGCCAAGAATAGAAAAATTAGAAACGCAATTTATACAGAGAGTCCAAAATCTTAAAATGCCAATCAAACAATTTTTTATCGCTTAATTTCTTAGGATCAAGTATTGATGTATCGATTAATTTGAAGTATTTATCGTCAGCAATACTCTTGGACATGTACCCCTTTGCTCTGAATAACTCTTTTTGCACATCAGTCAAATAAACTATCTCATAAATGGGATCTTTTTTTATAGCAGACTTTCGCTGACTAGATGAAAGACCATCGAATACTTTTAAAGCGTCAATAAATTTACCACACGCTAAATCAAACTCTCTTGTTTCGATTTCATTAAATGTCACTGTATAAATCTCAAGAACATCTAATTTCAAACCCAAATAAGTTAAGTCTTGTTCAGTTAATCCCTTGAACATAGTTTCTTCGATACGACTTCTGTAACTTGTATCGTGACCTAAGAGATACCGATAACTTTTTAAAGCAGAAGGGTTTGGTCCTAAAACACCATGTCTATGACCTACTATTTTCTTTGGCAATGGTGGATTTTTATAATCGAATTGATCGCTATGAAAGAAGACATAAAACAGATCTGTAGATGTTTTTTTAGTTCGAAGTTTACGCATTGGATTTAACATATTTATTTTGATATAAAAATAAATACATCATAAAAACCAAATTTTTGTTTGTCAAAGCAATTCAACACTTGCTCTGAGCATCTTGGGGTTTACATCAATGTATTTCTGTGTGACTGACATTGATGAGTGCCCTACGAGCTCCATCAATAAGCGAACTGAAACTCCCTTATTCGCCAAGTTCGTAATGAACCCTCTGCGTCCACTGTGACTGCTTGCACCATCAACCCTTGCATTCTTGTACAAGTAGTGAAAGTGCTGAGCAAGAGTCGATGGACTAAAACCGCGATTACAGTTCTTCTGTGAAGCAAAGAGTGCTCTGTTCGTATCTGTGTATGTCACAGCAAGCAAGTCACTCAATTTGAAGCGACTGCTCAAGTAGTTATGTAGCTCTTCTTGAATCTTCTGAGACAGATAGATTGTTCTGCCCTTTGATCCTTTTGTCTTTTCTGCTGACAGAAAGAATTCTTCACGAATCTTTCCCTCAACTGTCAGTACATCACACAGTCTGAGAGCTGCCACCTCTTTCGCACGAAGCCCACAATTTGTAGTGAGCAAGAACATTGCACGATTACGAGCAGAGTGTTTGTGGGCAGCGATGTAGAGCAACACTTTGCGAATTTCTTTTTCATTCAGAACTTTTGCTTGAGCCATTTAGATTTTCCTTACATATCAAATAATTAACATGTATTTAGTCTCTTACCTTTGGTTCGGTCGGACAAGCCTTTGAGGAGAAAAAAGGTTCTTGTTGGAAATCAATGGCTTAGCGCATAACCAAATGAAATTGATATAAGCATTGGTTTTACTGGGTCAGAGTTCCAAAGATGTGCACAGCAAGCCCTACACGCTGCTTTTGGCAGTATTTGCTACCCAACGCTGCTTACCCAGTATTTATTAGCTTGTAGGGCTTGTATGTGGGTGGATGTGCATAGCACTCAAGATTTGAGGCAAAGTAGATTTTTATACAAAGGCTTTTGATAGGCTTGACAAATCCAGTTCCTTGCATATAACAGGGCTAATGAACAGCGAAAACATCAAACACATGGTTCGTAACTGTCACTCAAAGAAGAGATGTAAGGCAGTCTGGGAAGAGCTGCCTGAAATCAACGATGGATTCAACAATGAAGCTCGTTTTTGCGAGCAATGTAAAAAAATTGTCTATCTTGTCACTGATAACAGAGAAATACCATTGCACCTTGAATACAAAGACTGTGTAGCAATCCATGATGACACTGAGCAGAGCTATTTTCTTCCTCGTCGCATTTTTATGTAAATCAGATTCTAAAAATTGAGTGAATTTACAATCTTTAAAATTTGATTATGAATAAGTTACACGCAAACGCTCTTTTCTATATCTACTTCATAGCATTAACCTATGCATTCGCAACAGATGTCAAAATTTTGAGCGAACCAGCTGCATTTAATGCAGAGCATCCCATTGTTTCTTCAATCCTGCTTTTTCTAACAAAGTATGGACTTAGTGGAGGCGTATTGCGCACTTACTTTGGCTCATTGGTTGCGGTTTATGTTGCAACTCACATTGCTACATCAATTGAACATGTTGTTGGAATTAAATCTAGCATTTTTAGAATACTTCCACTCATAGCATTTCACTGCTTCACTAGTTTTTCGTTTTTAAAGTTTCTTGGATGGGAAAAATTGAGTTCATACTTTTTGCTTGCATTGTTTTTTGTACTAATAATTCCACTTTTTATTTTTATAACTTTGAAAGGCATTGCGAGGATTAAATTCGACAATGATAAGAAAATTGATGGCATTTACATTTATCATTTTTATTGGCTAGTATTTCCAATTTACTATTACACAGTAAGAATAATTAATGAGTATTTACTTGCAGTTGAAATGCTGAAATATGCCTCTCAAATTAATTTCTTTGGTGGAATATTTCTTGCGATTTCTGCAATTTCATTCATTGCATATGTAATACCAATAACAATTGTTTTCAAAATACTTAAGGGTGAAATTTTGTCAAATGCAAGCAAGGTTATTATTGCAATTTGCAACGCAGTCATAATTATCTTGGGCTATTTGATAGCAGGCTCGGTTGCAAATGGCATTGATTGGCTTAAAGAATATTTCAAATTTCTTTACGCATAATTCAAGCAGCATAAATCAATACTTAGTCTCACCTAACCTAAAGTAGCCAACACCAGTTCGCTGCTGCACCTTGAGTTCAATGGTTTACTGAGGATTTACCAATTTCAATTCTAAATAAACTTTAACCAGAAAAATCCCATCACAAAACCAGTGTAGTAAAAAAATCCTGTGTTTGGTCTTCCTATGATTTGTATATCTTGAAGAAAACTGATACCTATTTGTGACAGCAACCAAGAGATCACATTAACTGTAATTGTTAGACCTGCAATTGCTCCATGCCATAACCCCGAGAAGAACCCAAAAGGGTCATTGATTGTTTCTGGAGCATAGTGACTTGCACAACTGGTGAGAAGCAGAATTGCGAAAATTGGAAGAATCAGATTTCTATAGTTTTTCATTTTTAAACCTATTTACATTACCTAATTAAAAGTCTCAATCCCTACTCCTGATTTCCTCCTGAGTAACCTACTCGAATCCCATAGACTTAGACCACTAGATTTACATTACAACTTAGCAATTCCAAGTTTTCGTCTTGCTGCTTCATTGATCTCTTCCGAGTCGTTGAGAACATACCCCTTTTCCAACATACGAGTCATGAACTGTTTGTTGTAAAGAAAAGCAATGATGACTTGCCAAATACCGAATGTGACAACTGTGATTGCAAGGTGCAAGAGTGCAACGAACAACTCACCACGGAAGATTGGCACGAACCAACCGAAGAACAAAAAAGTCCAACTGAATCCATAGTATCCAGACTTCATCAAACCAGACTGTGGGTGAATGAGTTGAACACTTTTTGCCATGTATGAACTTTATAAATTTATTGATTCAATCAAGTGGATCTAAATCAAGTTTGTCTGCAAGACTTTTTTGTTTTTCTTCTTCTTGTTTTAGTTTTTTATTTTTTTTAAATGTATCGAAATCCCTTATTAAGTAGTTCAAGTCATCCATCCAACTACCATTTTTAAAAGACTTCAAGGAATGAAAACTTCCCACTCGATAAACGCTGTCGTATAAGTCTCTTTCTTCGCTAACACTATTTTTAAGCACACAAATGCCGTTGTAGATAACAATTAATTCGAAAGAACTGTAGGTATCACCATCAGGCAAGGAACCAGATGTATTATTTATTAAAAGAATTTGTAATGATTTTTCTTTGTATTTAAAGTAAAGACGTTTATTTAATTTTTTAATTTCTAACTCATTAATTAACGCATCGGTCAATCCATCTTCATCAAGTGATGCGTAGTTGAAATTAATTCTTTGATTAAAAATTATTTCATTAGATTCGAAATCATATCTGTTGAGTAAATTTTCAATGTTTTTGCTTAAGTTTTTAGTCTCAAGCAACTCAAGTACTCTTTTAATCTTCTCTTCTGCACTTAGGACTGGTGCTGGTTCTGTGTGTGATTGTTCATCTTTATTCAAAAGTGGTTTGACTTCGTTAACAGTCTTAGCAAACAACCTACCAGCAAGAAAACCAAGTTTGTTTAATTTGTCTGACATTTTTTATCTTTTAGACATTGATTTTAGAAAGATTAGTACTTTAATGATTTGAAATTTCTCAATAGAAAAACAGGAAACTTAATGAGATTTCACATAAATCACCTATGGATCGAAGTATTCATGCTATCCCAAGACAAATCACTTGTCTATTGATTTCCATTTATCTAATTGAACAAGAAGACTATAGAAGTGAACTTCGTTCACTTAGTGCTTTCGCCACTCATTTCGCTTCGCTCACTCGTTTGCTCGGCACTAGATTTCAAATCAATTAGTTTCAAATTATTGATGAAGCAGTAGTGGAGTTCGGACTCTTTCTATGTCATCTGTTTTGAAGCCGCACTCACCCTCTTGAAGGGGTGAGTGCGATGCATCTCTGCATCTGTCCGTCGCCATATGACTATTACTCAGTGGATCACGCACTAGTTGTCTCTGCAGACAATTGTCTTGGACATGGAATAACTTACCACGCCTTTCGTTGCGCTCTTTTTTTATCTTCTCAGCAATGACCTACTCTCGGCTCTGTTCCGCACCGTTCCACAACTATTTTTAAGACTTCTTCTAAGGTGAATTTGAAGTCATGGTAGATCTGTTCTAGATTGCTGTTTTTTGTCTCGATTAACAAGACAACCTCATACGATGCAAACTCTTTTGCTATGTCAAGCATAGCGAGGTTACTCTTGGCTAGAGTAGTTCTGCAAAGACTGTGCTGAAACTCACATCTACCGTTACAACACTAATGAGAACGGACTTTCGGCATGCTTCAAGTGATGCTAACTTTTGATTCAGTTTTTGAACTAGTATTTATGCCATACCAAACAATAGTGAAAAAAAACCATAGAAAAATGAAGATTTCGGACTAGGAAAGACTGCTTTGAGGGAAGAAACTTCGTGTTCTTTCAACAAATCAAAGGTGTCATAAATGGCAACAGTACTTAGCTCATTGAAGATCGTTACAGCAGTGCGTAGCAATCAAGTCAATTCAACACAATTCCGTCGTGAAAAGATGGCTAGAAAACTACTTGAGCAATACAACTTAGCAAAGAGTCTCAGAGATGGTGAACAGTTCGTACTGAAACGCATCAAAACTGTCACAGACAAGGTAAGTGGTGAGACTCAGCAGATAGAGGTCACAAAGCGTGTGAATCAGTGGTGGTGGACTGAGGGCAGCAAGATACTGTTGCAACTCAAGTATGGGACAAAAGTCTTGGAACTAGCTAAAGGCAAGAACAGCATCGAGTGTTCTAGTGGAGATGAACTCATCAAGACATTGGAGCTTGTGCGTACTAGCGTGAACAATGGGGAGCTAGATGTTCAGATTGAACTTGCTAGTGATGGCGTTCGAAGTAGGTTTAAAAAATAAACACTTCTCACGGAACAAAGCCACTCGATCGTGGCTTTTATTTTGTGTGCGCTGAGCAAACTATGTCTCTTTTGTTTTATCGGTAGCGAACTGAATGAATTCTTGATCGCTATAGAAAAATAATACATCCGTACCTTTTTTTGCTTCATATTTCCATTTGTTATCACCTAAGGAAATTTCATTGACTTCGTAACCCAAACGATTTAATTTTGTTTTCAATGTAATTATTGACTCGTTAACATTCAATTTAATAGCTGAATTAGTAATCTCACTAAATCCTGTTTGTTTAGCTTTAATAGTAGGATCAGACTGCTGGATACTACTGATTGAGTTTTCATATTTATTTGACAAAGATCTAGTATTTTCCTCAATGTCCATTACTACTTGAATTACCTCACTAATAGCTAACAAAATTAATCCATAAAAAAAGCTACTTAATAGAGCTAGTACGCCACCTAGAAATGTTGTTTGAAACATTATTAAAATCGAAATACCACAACCTACTACTTGTATTACCCAACCAAAAAAAGTGAGTATTGTTGCAATCCTTCTTAATTGACTGTAATTTCTTGTCATTTACTAACCTTGAAAATTTAACTATTTACAAAAAAATAATGGATACATCATTAGGGCGGTAGTGATGAGATTATTTGAGTTTGCTGATGCAAAAGCATCTCTTGAGTTGTGGAAATTTGTCAATGATTGTGTTTGGAAGGCTATCAGCGTTCAAGGTAAAAAACAAGGCTAAGAAACGAAAAATTGTTGTCACTTAAGCATGACTACGTACTGAAGTAGATAAATACTTCATGCGCTTACATGAATTCTCATCACCACTCAACTTTTATTTGGTTACAGTAAAAGTTCGTAGCACTTCAGTCAAGACATTGATTCATGCAGAGTCACAGAGTCATGCAAGACTGTTGTTGGGCAAGATGTTTGGTAAAGACAATGTTCAGTCTATCAATTCAATCTCAACAAATGAGTCTCAAAATACTATATCGCTGAATCTGCAAGAAGCAGTGAATGCAGATAACTTGGTGAGCTTGTGGCAAATCATCAGTCAGAATGTATTTGATGCAGTCGAGAAAGAGCGTAGAAAGCAAGAACAAGCACTCATGCAAAAAAAGAAGCCAAAAGCTGCCCCAAAACTTAAGCTGCCCCCAAAGCCAACTATCGCTAGCCCTCAAGCAAGCAAAGCTAAGAAGACATCACAGCAAGAGATACAAAGTCAGAAAGTCCAATCTAAGACACTTAAATCCGTGCCTCAGACTGTTTTGCCATCAAGAAGTAGTATTGCTAGTGTTGATGCTGAAAATGCAGTGAAGACTCGATCTCAGAAGCGTGTTCCTCACAATCGCAACTCAGCTGCAAGTGTTCAGCTACAACTAGATCCTCTTGCGTTTGATCCAATTGTTAAGAAGTTGACCAACTAACTGGTGCCTGAATCATTTAATCAAAGAGCAAATTTGATACTCTAATTACTAAAGCTTACTTGATGCGCTCTTATTTTTTCTTATCTGAATCAGCGTTCCGACTCAAAAGCCATTTGACAACGCCAAAACCATAAGCTAATGCGCAGAAAATGATTAATAAATCTTGATTGCTTAGGTCGCTAAGCATCGCTTGTACTCCTCGAGGAGTTTCAATTTGGCGGGCTCTTCTTCAACTTCTATTTGTGAGTCGATCAATTGTGAAAGTTCATGTCTCATTTTATCTACATCATTCGGATCTTCACGTTTCAAACTTCGGACATAAAAGTGTATCGATGAAATATCCAAACTTAAGTGTTGAATCAATTTTCTATTTAGATTCACGATGTAAGCGGGCACCAACAAATTCTCTAAAATTTGAGAGACTAGTTTTATTGTCGTGATCGTTTTGTTTTTATTCCAAAAATACAATGCAATAGAAGTGACCATCCAAGCGGTGAAATGACATATGAGCAATGGCATTACCACAAGTTCAAAATTTACTGAAAATGATAAGTAGCAACAAACTATGAGACACCCAACGTACGCCCAGCCAACATAAACAAAAATTGTGAGTGAACTTATGAAGCTACGTAGTGAAGTGACTTCTGATTTGTATGAATCTTTTTTTTCAATCAAATTAAATTTATTGGTGCAAACAACTCGATCCATCAGATTAAAAGGATTCAGAACTAATACATCTCTCCCCATCAGCAATGTCCTAGTTCTAGACTTATAAATTAATCTGCCATTTTTGTTGATACTTACAAAATCTTTGCCATGGTGAACAAGTATGAAATTATCAAACACCAAAAAACCAAATAAGACTATCCAAAAAAGAAGAGTCTCATTCATAGCGATTATTTTTTAGCAAAAAATTTTTTAAATCCTGCCCAAAGAGCAGCGCCTGCCCCAAGGATTGCAATCCATATTAATTTCAACCCACCTTTTTTGGTTGCTGCAGCTGCTGCACCGCCAAGAACAAGAGCTCCAAGTCCGTATGCAGCTACCTTGTCGCCTTGCTTCCATTCGCTGTACTTTTCTCCACTAACGTAATCAAAGTTTTTCAATGTGGCTTTGAATTCAATCAAATCCTTGTCTAAAGTTTCTGGAGAAGAAACAAGGATTGCAGATGTGTAGCCACTTTTGCCAAGAATCTTGGTGGTGACGTTGACAGTAAATGAATTATCAGAAGGAGACCGTAGTTTTGTGCCCCACTCTAATCGCTTGTTCTCAGTGTCATAACGAGGTGGGAAGTACCAACCGTCCAAGATAAGTGATGGCATACCTTTTTCCTTCTTCTTTTCATTCTCTATGTTGTTCTCTTCTTTCAAAGACTTAATCAGAGCATCCGCATCAATCTTTTCATCATCTTTGACATACCCCTCTTCAACCACTTGTAAGATACCGAACCAATCGCTTTTTTCATTTGCAATTGTGTAAGCATCCTTAGTTGGTAAATTTCCATTTAATTGAAGAAATTTGTCGGTTTCAATTGGATCTAAAAACACGCTAGATCCAGTGACTTTGAATTCAGCTTTACCACCAACCTTACCAACTGCAGGCGCAGACACCCATTTGAGCTCACTAAATTTGTCTGCTTGCGCTTGTGAAACAGTAAGTGAAAGAAAAAATACAAGCAAAAATACAATCGAGAAATTTATCTTTTTCATATTAACCTTATTAAATTATTTTAATTACCTAATTTTTTCAAATATGTTTTAGCTTGATTTATATTCTCATCTGAGGCATCTGGCATTTCAACTGCAACAAATTTAAAATATTTTCTTGCTTCCTTTAAATCTCTTGAAAATCCGGCACCACTCATATACATTAATCCTAAACCAACGTGCGATTGTCCACTCCAATATCTATCCATAGTTAATGACTTTTGATACCAATATTTTGCCAATTCTAAGTTTACTTTTGTACCTAATCCCTTATGATAAATTAAACCAATATTTGAAGCGGCTTCACCATGTCCTGCGTTTGCTGCATACTCTGACCAAAAAAGCCCTTTTTCATAATTTTTAGGGTTTTGATCTATATAAATCCAGCTTATTGTAATTGCAGCAGATATATTACCTAATTGCGCAGATTGACTTAATAATTTAACAATATCTTCTTTTTCTTTTGGATTTTTTGTATCCTTAAATAATTGATATGCCCTCATGAACGCCAGCGGATGAGCAAGTTGAATAGATTTTATTAAATGTTTATTAGCTGAATCAAAATTCTTTTTATCTCTATCCAATATATATAAACAATAGGTGCCATCAAAATCATTGTTTTCATTCAAGCGATTACAAAGATTTCTTTTAGATTCATTGAATTGAGCGATATAATTGGTATTCTGAACTTGTTGAATAGAATAAGATTTAAAAGAAGTTATATCTCGGTAAGAGTTAATTTTAACTTCATTATTTAATAATAAGGTCGGAGTAATTGAAGTACCACAAGAATCAAAATTTTTACCTACACCATTAGAATTTGCTGATATGAATGTATTCAACTCTTGTCTACAGATGATTGTCTCATCTCGAACAGACTTGTATCTTTCTATGCAAGCAGCCTTTAGAGGGTCTGTCATTAAAAAAATATCATTTAAATAAGTTTGACATTGTTTATTTTCACTTGTTAATTTTATGACTTTTATACTTGAATTTGTATTTATTGACGTACCACATATATCTTTAGGAGCCAATTTTAAATTTCTTTTTATTAATTCTACTGTAATCTCTGGATTACAATTACTTGTTGAGTAATACGTATTACAGAGATTAGTAGGAGTTAATTGGCTTATATTCGCCAAATTGCAACTAGGTGGATTAGAGTTTTTTATTGGTTGTCCACAAATTGATCGTGGCGTAACTGATTGCCCTCTATCACGTAATAAAATTTTTAGATCATTATCACATTGTGGATTTTTATTATCCCAATATACGTCGCATATATTTTTACTTGAATAATATTGGTAAGTAGATAAGCAAGATTTAGGAGTCGTATTATTTTGAGATTTTATTTGCGAATTGTTTGCACAGCCTATTGCAAATAAAGCAAATAAAACACTTGTAGATTTTAAAAATCTGATATTCATTTTGTAAAAGACTCTACACAAATTGATTTATAATTTAAATTTAGTTCAATAGATTGACATGTTGCTGTACCATCTTTTACTAGACAACTTTCTTTAATTCCAAGAGACTTGTCTGTGCATGTATCCAAATCTGAAGCATACCAGACCACTTTTGATACAAAAGGCAAGTTCATTTGCTTATAAATAATTAATCCATCTTTAAATTCTGCAGTTTTACTCGCCTCTTTAAATTGAATTACAATTTCATTTACTATTTGTCGATATAAAGAAAAGTTTTCTTGGCTATTTCTAGCAACATCTCTAGTGATAGTATTAACACCGTAAATGGATGCAAGTTTATTAACTTTGTCACGATATGTTTCTAAAGAAGCTGACTGATCTACAACTGCTGCCTTAGGAGTTTTTACTTCAACTGAAGTAGGAAGTGCATCAATAGTTTTTAGTCCACATTTTTCTTCAGGGAAAGCATATAAACCTCTATTTCCTAGTTCTATTGTTATCGATAAAGTACACTTATAATGGTTTTTTTTTGTTTTTGACCATTGTGTGTCACAAAGTTGTTTAGGTGTGGAGTATTTTAAATCAATGTTGCATGATTCATTATTTTCCTCAGTTGCTGGGCTAACTTGAATACTACTGCTTACTGATGAAGAGTTATTCTTAGAGTCTTCTGAACACTTAGCCAGTAATACGATTATTAAAATAATTCCAATTGCATAGTAGAAGAATTTTGCAAAATCAAATTCTTCAGGCTTTTTGGTGGGTATAGGTATGTGAGAAGAAGTATTATTAGCACTATTTGGTGAAGGATTGGACTTTACGTTATAAATTCTTTTCTTTTTATTAATCAAAGTTTTTTCTAATCCCAACTTACAGCCAATACACTCCTTTCCACTAAATTTCATGTGTATTAAATCTTTTTCGAGTTTTTTTGAACGGTCAACTTTATCGCACAATTCTAATTTCTTGTTATTTAGAATTTCATTAAAGTGACTTATCCATTCTTCTGCAGTAGTTCTTGATTCAGTTTCAAATGACTTATCAAACAATGTTCTAGTTCCATCTAAAAACAAGTTATGAATACTTTGCGATCTTGGCTTTACCTTCCCATTCTCTTTTAAGCCGTAGGCATAAAGTCCAAGTGAGGCTCGCTCATCATTTGTACTGGCAGATATATTTTTATCCGTTGTTATACCTTGGAATGGGTGAGTTCCTCTATTTAGCAATTGAAAGAGAATGACTGCAAGTCCATATAAATCTTGTTGTAAACCCAGACTGCTTGGTTTCAAATTATCTCTAGTTACTTCAGGCGCAATATAATCAGTAGATATTAAGTCTGCTTCGAAACGATTTGGAGATCCATTAGCATTATTAATCGAATACCCATCGCAATCAAGTAAAACGACCTTATGATTTTTTTTATAAACTTTGATGTTTTGAGGCTTTATATCGACGAAATAATTTTGATTATTGTGTAAATTATGGATTAATTCGCATAGATTAATAGCCAATTGAATTCTTAATGTTAAAGCAGATTCAAACGGTGTGAGTCTTTTGGAAAGTACTGGGTCGTAAAATGTATCCAATGAATACGTTTCATCATGATCCACGTATGGCATCAAGAAGCCAATAACTTTACCCACTCCATTTTTAATTACATACTTAACCCAAGCATACTGTATGAAATCTTGACCATCTAAATTTATTGACAAATCATCAGGCTGATGCTCGAGCATCGCTTTTATTTTCGCAGAATTTATCTTCTGCCCATCTTTGAATAACTTAGCTGCCCACGTTTGATTTTTATAATTTACTTTATATACAAGCGCAGTAGCACCTTCACCTATCTTTTCATCTTTTAATAATTCAAATTTTTCAATCTGATTATTTTGATCAACTGCACTGTATTTCATTTTTTAATTAGCTATTTTTTTAGTTGATCAAAAATTTTAGCGAAATAGTTAACGACACTATTTGTAGTGAGTTGTTCTTCTTTTTTATTCTTCTTTGGCACTTCTTCACCTGTGCCTTTATTAGAAATTTCAGGTACTTTATTTTCTTCAGCATCACCATCTTTAGATGGTTGATCTTTTGTATCCGAAGCGGGTTCTTTTTCTTTTGACTTATCTTCTAATTTGACTTCTTCTAAAGTCTTATCTTTAGGACTATCTTTTTTTAAATCTTCTGCAGTTGTACTTGGATTTGATTTTTTTTCTTCAGTCTTCGTATCACTCTCAAACCATTTAACAGTCGCAAAAATAATTCCAACTGTTATCAATATGCATCCTAGGAGAATGAGCGAACTTTTAGGCGTAAAGATCGATTTTGGTGAATTTTTTTTTACGCCCAATTTGTCTTGAGTCTGTTGAGGCTCCGGTTGAACAGTTTGATTCGGTTCATGAGGAGGAGTGACATTTGCAGATTCAACTTTGGTAAAATTTAGTGGGAGCTCCTGAATTGCGGCAGACCTCATCGCTACAAATATTGTTTTGTCATCAGTAGTGAGTGCGTTTGCTTTTGGATCTGATAAGACTTCTGATATGTAATTATTTTTCGTGAACTTTGCACTAATTAATTCTTGGAAAAACGGTACTAGAAATTTTGGTTTGACTTCAATTTCTTTTTCCAAAATTAGAGCTGCTCCGCCATCAGTACATGCTACTAACCAATCTAATCTTGGAAGTGGTGTAACTCGTAAATGCTTTATCCAATTACCTTCAGTAATGAAGAATGTTTCATTTGTGTACTCTCCATTCTCTGGCTTGGAAATAACAAAATTTGAGTTGAGTTCTACTTCACGAAGTTTGGTGTCATATTTGAATTGACCTCCAAAGATTGAACCGTCGCCAATATGAATAGAGAATCCTCCCTCGGGACCAACCAATGCAGCAACTAGGGTGCAATGAAAACTTTTAATGTCATCACTTTTAGCTTTAATGCGCAGCTGATTCCTGACCTTGAGAACACACTCAACAACGAAATCATTAATCCATTCTCCTGGTGCTCTGGACTCAAGCTGATTCGATAATCGAAGTAGTTCTTCACAAAAAATTGTTGACGTTATTTCCGCTCCAGCTTCTGCATTAAGCGCAGATCCTGCACCATCACTTACCGCAACTGATAGCCATCGTCCATCACCTGATACTTTGCAGCTGAATTTGTCTTGACATGGTATCTGCGAAGTCTGATGACTTTGCCCCATAACTGAGGCGCCTGAGTAGAGCCAATTTTGCATTTACATTCCTACATTACGCCATGGGTCAAGTGATGGAAGACTCATGTTGTCTCCAGGTCTACTTCTGCTGGCAGCACTTAAACTTGAACTTAACCACAAAAATAATTCCTTGAATTTCACTCCATCCAACATCACAGGTGAACGTACTGAGAGCTGATTGAGTTTTGCTAGATTTGCGCCTTCAACTGCAATAGTGAAAATTTCAACTTTTTTTTCAGCTTCTGCTTTCTTACATTCAGTGGTCGCTTGGTTCCATTCTGAGTCAGAATCAGTTGGCTCACCATCAGTGATGATCATCATCCAAGGTCTGGTGTAGTTGATTCCATTGGTTTTGAGATCCGTCTTTACTTGCTCTATCATTTTTAAACCAAGACGAACACCTGTTCCAAGTGGAGTGGTGCCATCAGCAGTTAAAGGGAATGCTTCAAAATTCTCAACATCTGTCCAGTCCATTAAAACTTCAGCAGAGTTAGATGGTCCTCCGACAGAAACAATGCCAAGCTGTACGCGGCTGATTGCCGCATCGTCACTCTTTAATGCTTCCTCAAGAGTTTTGATTCCCTCATTCAATTCTTGAATTCTTGTTTTCCCTTTAGTTCCAGGCGTATTCATAGATCCTGATGCATCGAGGATCAATACGCATGGTGTTCTTTGATTGGCATTACCGGTGTAATCGACTGTCATTTTTAACCTTTTATAACAATTGTTTTCATCAAAATATCAAAAAGAGATTGCTTTAATGGATTGAAGAATATGAATAAGTAAGGACCTAGAACAACCAAAGGCAACGCTAAGACAATTGCAAGAATTATTGAGTCTTGCATTGCGTCTTTGTAGGTCATAGCCATACTACCCAACGATAAAGCAACCGCAACCCCTCCTGCAATTGGCAAGAGTAAGGTGAGCATGATTCTTAAAAATGCTTGCATTTTTGTAAGAAGCTCGCCGGAAACATTAACAACCTTTATGCCCATCCATCTCTTACCCAAAGTAGCACTGTAGGGAGCTGCGTGCATTACAGTGTAGTAAGCGTATGGCGCAACAAATGATGCAAGCACTCCCAAAGCTGCTAATGGATTGATTGCATCTTCCTTAAATGGCAGGGTAATCAAATATGAAAAGAGTATGGGTAGAGATGCCACTATAGACACTGCTATTGTGTCGATAACAAACGCCAAAAACCTTGGACCAAGTGGAGCTGGAGCAAAATTAGTACCTTGTCCAACGTTAACTGTTGAAGCAGGTGTTGAATTTATTGTGCTTGAATACGAAGTAATAGTTGAAGAGGTAACTTGTTGGATAGTGCTTTTTGGCGGTGGCATTTGTGAATCTATATTTTTCGATCCACAACTGGGGCACATCTTTAGCGTGACCATTAGTCGGATACTGCAGTTTTGACAATAATTATGTGCCATATATCTTTTAACTTGAAGATATTAATCTTCTATGAATGTATTCTTAACTCGTTCGGATTTCATCATATAAGGAATCCAAATTGCTCCTGAAATAAGAGTTTGGAAAAATGACTTAATCATTTCACCATCAACTACATTTGCATTTGGCACGACTGTAGTTACAAGGAAAGCATCTACTGGAATATATAAAATTATAAATAATGAAATGAAAATATAATTCTTTGGAAACTTTTTATTTTTTGTAAAAAATAAAAATAGCAGATAAAAAGATAGAAGGATTAAAAAAATGCTTACTAGAATCTCTCCGTAGAATAAAAATTTAAAATTCGGAACGTACGAAGAAGAGGACGGAGTAGTAAGTCGTTCAAATAAATCAGTATCTAAATACGGTTTGTAACCTGAAATTAAAGCAATGATTTGACGAATTGGACCAATTATTAATCCAAAGCCAATTAATATTAACCAACCACCTAATCCCTTCAATTGGCTTCCAGAAGTTGTAGCTACAGCACTGCTACTTGCAGGCTGACTAAATGAAGGAGTTACTTGTGACGCAGCTTGTGGAGGATTTGCATCTAAGTTCTTAGATCCACAAGTCGGACACATACGCAACGTGGGCATCAAAGACGCACCACAACCTTGACAGAATTGTTGAGCCATAGCCTCACCAAATAATTTATCGAAACAGTAGTATCTTTTACTTTCCGTATGAATTTGTCAATTGGTGTAAATTGAACTGCTAATGATCACTTTTGCCTAAATAAATGGAACGAAAAAATGAGTTTCGATAAGTTATCAGACTTCATCTCTAAAAAGATGCAGATGCAGCATGTATATCAACCTATCATGCTCATTGAATTACTTAAGCATGGTGGACAAGCTACAGAGCAACAGATAGCACGTGTCTTGTTGACTTTAGATCCAACCCAACAAAAGTACTACGAGAACAAAGTACGCAACATGGTTGGCAAGGTTCTCAAAGACAACGGAATTACCTTAAGAGAAAAATCTGTACATCACCTACTAGGCTTTGATCAATTAACTTCAGATCAAGTTGAAGAGTTAATCAGGCTTTGCGAATCCAAACTTGAGGCTGAAGCAGCAAAACGAGGCGACACATATTGGAAACATCGCGCCACTGACAGAGAGCCAGTGTCAGGTTCTATCAGATATGAAGTTTTAAAGCGTGCCAATCAACGCTGCGAATGCTGTGGCGTGTCCATTTTTGACAAACCCATTGATGTTGATCATATCGTGCCCAGGAGCCTAGGTGGTGCAAACAGCATCAACAACTATCAAGCCCTTTGCTACGAATGTAATACGAACAAAGGCAATCGTGATGACACAGATTTTCGTAATCTCAGCGCCATTTTTGAGCATCGTGAAAAGGATTGCTTGTTCTGCAAAATTCAAACTGATATCAGAGAAAGAATAATTGCTGAAAATAATTTGGCTTATGCAATCAGCGATGGCTTCCCTGTCACTGAAGGGCACACCCTATTCATACCCAAGCGACACATTAATGATTACTTTGGATTAGTTCAAGCAGAAGTCAACGCTATCAACGCATTGATGAATGAGCATAAAGGCATGCTCCAAAAGGGTGACGCAACTATTGATGGCTTCAATATTGGCATGAACTGTGGCGAAGTTGCAGGACAAACTATCTTCCACTGCCACGTTCACTTAATACCAAGACGCAAAGGTGATGTTGAAAACCCACGTGGTGGCGTCAGGCACATCATTGCAGGCAAGGGCTTTTACGAAGATAAGAGATAAATTGAGTAAGACTATTTATCTGCTATGTGGACATGGTGGTCGAATAACAAATGGCTTAGGTCAAGAGTTAAGTAGACGAGGCTACGATGTTGTAGGCAGAGAAACAGTTGGTGACTTTAAGAAGCTAGATTTCGATGAGCAAATTGAAATAATTGCTGAAGACTTGAAGACTGACTTTTGGCATGAAGATGCAAGAGTGATTGCTAACTCTTATGGTGCCTATCTGTTTCTTCACGCTCAAACAATGATGGATGCATTCATTGGAAAAGTTTTGCTCTTGTCACCAATCGTTGATGAGTTCAGTAATGAAGACATTCGCATGGGTTTCATACCACCCTACTCAAAACGACTCTTTGAGCTTGCTAGCAGTGGCTCTTATCCACGATTGAGGCAATGCGAGATACATGTGGGATCTGAAGATTGGCAAAGCAATCCACAAAATGTCACAGCATTCGCAGATTTGCTTGGTATCTCAGTTTCAGTTGTTCAAAACGAGGGACATAGTCTCTCAAAACAATATGTCTCTGATCAGCTTGATAGATGGATTTAAGCTTCTAGTTGTTTTTTCATCATTGCCTTAGCATCAGATTTTGAAATGCTTATTCGTCCCTTCGTTAGTATAAAAGTTGGCATTTTGAATTCGCTATAGAACTCAACTTTACATTTGTATTTCTTTACTAGGAAATATGCAATATCCTCATCAGAAGACTGATTTTCCTTATGCCTTTTAATTAGTGCGTCCCAAGTTCTTTCACTGCTAGGAATTATGAATTGTTCTTTGCAGACATCATTCAGTATTGGGAATTCAATTAAGATTTTGTCGAAGATCTGTGTATAAGTTGCGCTGCCCCCCATGAGACGAACAATTGTGTTTACTCTTACAGCAGCCTTCTTTTGATTATTTGTGAGTAAGAATTTTGCAAAGCTTCTTACATATTCGTTTTCACCATAATATTTTTTCAAATACTCTTGCTCGTATTTTTTTTTAATTGCTAAAGATTGGTCAAATTTTTTACTTTCTACAAGTCCCATTTTGAATGTGTTTGCAAGTACAGAGTTAATTTTTCTTAATTCTTCAAAATCGACTTTTATTGAAGAGTAGAACTCTGAAGCAAGTATCCAAGCTTCGTCAATTTCATCTAATTCTTCTTCATCAAAATTTTCAGAAGGCTCATCTGTATCTTCATTCCTAGATTTAAATTTAAAAAACTCGTTATCGTATTCTTTTCTTTTAGGTGGCTCAGAAAGTACGCTGTAAGCCTCATTGATTTCTGCCATACGCTTTGTAGCTTCTACTTGATCTCCACTCCATTTATCTGGATGGTATCTTTGAGCTAACGCTCTATAAGCTGCCTTGATGATGATGTCTTCTGCATCATCAAGAACTCCAAGAATTCGATAGTAATCTTTCATTTAGATTTTCTTATATTGATGAGAACCAAGATCCATCAATAGTGACCTCTTCAATTTGTTGTACCTTTACACCTAAGCGTAAAGATTTAAGTAAGTCGCAAATACTTTCGCCATCAATTAAATCGATTGTTGGCGCGCCATCTCTTGTTGCTTCTTTTTTAGCTTCACTTGTGAAATTTCCTGTGGTCATGATGAGACCCTTATCGCATCGACCTTGCATCGCACCTCTGAAGTCTCTTACTACTGCAGACCCAACAGAGTCTTTGTATCTCTTGCATTGAAACAAGACTGTGAACGAAACTAAGTTCATTCTCAAGATACCAATACCATCAATGCCACCGTCACTTGATTTTCCTGTGACTTCAACTTTTGTAAATCCCGATTCTCTGAGAATACGTTGACAAAGCCTTTCAAAAGCTGATGGATCGATTTTGGTGAGTACAGATAAGAGTTGCTCTTTCCAATCAAACTCTTGTTCTTCAAAATCAGTTGCTACTTGTGTTTCGTCATTTGTTGCAGACTTTGAATTCCTTCTAGATTCAGCGTATTCTTTGCGTACTTGGATAGGAACAGCTTTGCAATCGTCTGCGCTCATTCCTCGCCCCTTATCTGTGAGCGTCCAAATTCCTCTATTGCTATTGTCTAGAGATCCAACTTTTTTTAGATACGATCTAGCCCATGCGAGTCTGTAGTCAAGTAAGCACAGTCCACCGTCTTTGTGCATCACTTCTGTGATGTCGTTTGGAAACTTTTCGAGTTCAACAACCTTTTGTGAAATCTCTTCATTGCTACCACTGCCACCCAACGCAATTAAAGCCTTCACTGTTGCGTAAATTAGCTTGTCGTATGTGGGGACTGAGTCTCTGTTGGTCATGATTATTTTTCGCTCTCTAGTTATCCAATTTGTAACAGACTAACGAGGCAAGAATTCAGATCGAAAGAGGAGCAAGATGAAAAAAACCCACGAACTTTGTGAGTGCGTGGGCTTCTTAAAAAGTATAGAAGTAGTATGTTATATACTTTTATGTTTTTTCAAATTCTTGAAATCATCGTAAGTTGTTGATTTTATTGATAAAACTGGTGGCTCTTCACGGATTCGAACCGCGGACCTGTGGATTATGATTCCATCGCTCTAACCGACTGAGCTAAAGAGCCTGAGCCAAAAATTATAGCAAACGATTGGGTTCAATTGCGAGAACTTTTG
>Ga0315905_10002214_pt1 | contig 20458 bp, 14 predicted proteins | sample LakEriMetagenome_5_FD_203522 | JGI IMG/M metagenome (GOLD analysis project Ga0315905, IMG submission 203522) | Freshwater fungal communities from buoy surface, Lake Erie, Ohio, United States - Buoy 4 MA121 | ecosystem: Environmental > Aquatic > Freshwater > Lake | place: USA: Lake Erie, Ohio...
AATGTTTGCTCTAATCGGTGGTGCATTCCAATTGGTGTTTATCTATAATTTCTTTAGTTCAATTTTCTTTGGTGAAAAATCACCTCAAAATCCATGGCGTTCTAATACGCTTGAATGGACAGCTCCAGTAGAACACATGCACGGTAACTGGCCAGGCGAAATCCCAGAAGTACACCGTTGGCCTTACGATTATAGTAAGCCAGGTCACGATGAAGATTTTGTTCCACAAAATGTGCCCATGAAACCAGGTGAAGAAGTGCTTCACCATTAAAATATAACTAAGCCTTTCTTCGGAAAGGCTTTTTTATTCCTGCCAACTTCTGCTATATTTGTACTATGAACGAAAATTTAGATCCGACAAATAAAGGCTTTAATCCCGATGAACTCGACGTCGAAAAAAAATTGCGTCCTCTATCTTTTGACGATTTTACCGGACAAGATCAAGTTCTCGAAAACTTAAAAGTCTTTGTAAAGGCAGCCAATCTTCGTGATGAAGCCCTCGATCACACGCTATTTCACGGCCCTCCTGGATTAGGGAAAACTACATTAGCTAATATTTTAGCCAATGAATTGGGTGTTGGAATCAAAATAACTTCGGGACCTGTGCTAGACAAACCAGGTGATCTGGCCGGACTTTTAACCAATCTCGACGAGCGTGATGTGCTTTTTATTGATGAAATTCACCGTCTAAGTCCGGTAGTCGAAGAATACCTCTATTCAGCTATGGAGGATTTTAAAATCGATATCATGATTGAAACCGGACCCAATGCACGTTCGGTTCAAATTACTTTAAATCCTTTTACATTAGTTGGTGCAACTACACGGTCTGGATTACTTACGGCACCTATGCGCGCTCGATTCGGAATTCAGTCACGGTTGCAGTACTACAATACCGAATTATTGACTACTATAGTGCAACGAAGCGCTGCTATTCTTGGTGTTCCGATTGCCATGGAAGCAGCCATTGAAATCGCTGGTCGTAGCCGTGGAACTCCTCGTATAGCCAATGCGCTTTTACGCAGGGTACGCGACTTTGCTCAAATCAAAGGGAATGGTAAAATTGATATCGAAATTGCAAAATATTCCCTTCAAGCGCTTCATGTCGATGCGCACGGTTTGGACGAAATGGATAATAAAATTTTATCCACCATTATCGATAAGTTTAAAGGTGGCCCCGTGGGTTTATCTACTTTAGCAACCGCTGTCTCCGAAAATGGGGAAACCATCGAAGAAGTTTACGAACCTTTTTTAATTCAAGAAGGATTTATAATTCGTACCCCACGCGGTCGTGAAGTTACGGATAAAGCTTACAAACACTTAGGAAAAATAAAAAGTTCATCACAAGGGGAATTGTTTTAAGGGCATTCCCCCAATACATGCCGATTGATTGAGCACGTCTCCTTTTAGGGGTCGGGCTTTCCGCAGTACGCGCCTTCCATTCGTCAGTCGGGTACTGTACTTCAATCCCTAATGCACTATGAATTCAAATCGCGTTACGTATTCTCAACAAATTAAAGCCGAAGCCAAACGCCTCGGGTTTTTATCATGTGGGATTGCCCAAGCAGGATTTTTAGAAGCAGAAGCGCCTCGACTCGAACGTTGGCTGAAAAATGGTTTTCAGGGGGAAATGCAGTATATGGAAAATCATTTTGACAAACGCCTCGATCCTACATTATTGGTAGATGGAGCAAAAAGTGTGATTTCTTTACTGCTCAATTACTATCCGGAAACGATCCAAAATTCAGACACCTATCAAATTTCAAAATACGCTTATGGTGAAGATTATCATTTTGTGATTAAACAAAAACTCAGTGAATTACTTCAATATATCCAAACCGAAATAGGCGAAATCAATGGTCGTGCATTTGTGGATTCTGCGCCTGTATTAGATAAAGCCTGGGCTGCCAAAAGTGGACTAGGGTGGGTAGGTAAAAATTCAAATTTAATAACGCAAAAAACAGGCTCGTTTTATTTTATTGCCGAACTCATTATTGATCTTCCGCTCGACTATGACACGCCAACAACCGACCATTGCGGAACCTGTACAGCCTGTATCGATGCCTGTCCCACACAAGCTATTGTAGCTCCCTATGTTGTCGATGGTAGTAAATGTATTTCCTATTACACGATCGAACTTCAAAACCAATTGCCCGTCGAAATGAAAGGAACTTGGAACGATTGGATATTTGGCTGCGATATTTGTCAAGATGTTTGTCCTTGGAATCGCTTTTCTAAACCCAATACGGAACCTGCGTTGCAACCCCATTCCGATTTATTGCAATTTTCTAAGAAAGATTGGGAAGAAATTACCGAAGATACCTTTCGAAAAGTCTTTAAAAATTCGGCAGTCAAACGGACAAAATTCAAAGGTTTGCAGCGCAATATCAACTTCCTCAAATAAATCTCGCATTTGTTTCGCTTTTCAACGGATACTTTTACCTTTGTCGTTAGACAAAATTTGAAAAATGGATAACAACTCGAGTAAACGTAGGGCTGCTTTATTATACCACGCAAAGCCTACACCGGGTAAAATAAAAATCGTTCCCACCAAAAAATACGCAACACAACGCGATTTGTCGTTGGCCTATTCACCGGGGGTAGCCGAACCATGTTTGGAAATAGCCAAAGACGTTGATAATGTTTATAAATATACTTCCAAAGGTAATTTGGTAGCGGTTATTTCCAACGGTACTGCAGTATTGGGTTTAGGCGATATTGGTCCCGAAGCCTCCAAGCCGGTTATGGAAGGAAAAGCACTGCTGTTTAAAATATTTGCCGATATTGATGTATTTGATATTGAAGTAGGGACTAAAGATATCGATGCATTTATTGAAACAGTTAAAAATATAGCGCCAACATTTGGGGGGATCAATTTAGAAGATATCAAAGCTCCTGAATCGTTTGAAATTGAACGCCGTTTGGTTGAAGAATTAAATATTCCAGTGATGCATGATGATCAACACGGAACAGCAATTATTTCTTCAGCGGCGTTATTAAATGCATTAGAATTGGCCGGTAAGAAAATCAATAAAGTAAAAATTGTTGTTTCAGGTGCTGGTTCTGCAGCTCTAGCTTGCGCTAATCTTTATGTTTTATTGGGCGTGAATCCAGAAAACATTATCATGTTTGATAAAGAAGGAGTATTACACCAAGATCGTTCAGATTTATCTGAGTTACAACGCCGTTATGCCAGTGGGAAAATTGGGATAACTATGGCTGCTGCTTTGAAAAAAGCCGATGTGTTTTTAGGACTTTCAGCTGGAAATATTTTAACTCCCGACATGCTTTTAGGAATGGCGAAAAACCCAATCGTTTTTGCCATGGCCAATCCCGTCCCAGAAATTGATTACCATTTAGCGATTACTACCCGAAAAGATATTATTATGGCAACGGGGCGTTCGGATCATCCCAACCAAGTGAATAATGTATTAGGATTTCCTTATATTTTCCGTGGGGCTCTCGATGTACGTGCAACCAAAATAAACGAAGCTATGAAAATGGCTGCTGTGAAAGCCTTAGCAAGTATGACCAAAGAATTGGTGCCCGAACAAGTAAATATTGCTTATGGCGAAACAAAATTGGCTTTTGGAAGAGAATATATTATTCCGAAGCCTTTTGATCCACGATTGATTTCAAGGGTTGCCCCAGCTGTTGCCAAAGCAGCTATGGAATCGGGGGTTGCGCAAAATCCAATTACCGATTGGGAAAAATACGAAGAGGAACTCATGGAACGTATGGGTTCTGATAACAAAATGGTTCGAATGTTAATCAACCGAGCAAAAACCGAACCCAAACGAATTGTTTTTGCCGAAGCCGATCAGTTAGACGTTTTAAAAGCTGCTCAAATTGTATATGAAGAAGGTATAGGTCATCCAATTTTATTGGGCCGAAAAGAAGATATTTTGGAACTTAAAGAGGAAATCGGTTTTGATGCCGATGTGCCCATATTTGATCCAAAAACTAAAGACGAAGACGAACGGCGTATGCGCTATGCAGCGATTTTTTGGAAAGAACGTCAACGGCGAGGAATTTCATTGTTGGATGCTCAAAAATGGATGCGAGAACGCAACTATTTTGCCGCGATGATGGTCAACGAAGGAGATGCCGACGTGATGCTTTCAGGATATTCACGCAGTTATCCTTCTGTAGTTCGGCCGTTGATGCAATTAATTGGAAAAGCGCCTGGTATTACGTTAATTGCCACTACAAATATGATGATGACCAATCGGGGTCCTATGTTTTTGTCAGATACCGCAATTAATCCGAATCCTACTGCCGACGATTTAGCAAAAATTGCATTGATGACCGCCAAAACCGTTCGCATGTTTGGTATGGAGCCAGTGATTGCTATGGTTTCCTTTTCCAATTTTGGATCTTCTACCCATGAAAGTGCCCAAAAAGTTCGCGAAGCAGTTTCGTATTTGCATAAATACTATCCCGATTTAGTGGTAGATGGTGAGATTCAAACCGATTTTGCTTTAAATCCAGACATGTTGAAAGCCAAATTTCCTTTTTCAAAGTTGGCCGGAAGAAAAGTAAACACCATGATTTTCCCCAATTTAGAATCGGCAAATATTACCTATAAATTATTAAAAGAGTTATACAAAGTTGATTCGGTAGGACCAATCATGCTCGGAATGGACAAACCCGCTCACATTTTTCAATTGGGAGCTAGTGTAGAAGAAATGGTAAATATGGCCGCAGTAGCCGTAGTTGACGCTCAGGAAAAGCACAAAAGATTAAAAAATTTAGTAGTAAATAAATAGCAAAAGCGATTCGGTAATTGCACAAAACTATTTTTTCTATATTTGAAGAAACTATTATTAAAATATGATTGCACACATTCAAGGTAAATTAGTCGAAAAATCACCCACCGATGTGGTTATTGACTGTAATGGAGTGGGGTATCATATTCATATTTCACTGCATACCTATGGGCTTCTTCCAAAGTCGGAAACTGTAAAATTATATACGTGTTTATTGATCAAAGAAGATGCACACAGTTTGTATGGATTTATGGAAAAAGCCGAAAGGGAACTTTTTAAGTTATTAATTTCGGTATCAGGTATTGGAGCTGGAATTGCCCGTACGATGTTGTCGTCTCTAGATCCAAAACAAATCATTGCCGCAATTGCTAATGGTGATGTGGGTACTGTACAATCGATCAAAGGAATTGGCACCAAAACCGCACAACGTGTTATTTTGGATTTAAGGGATAAAGTGTTAAAATTGCATGATCTCGGAGAAGTTTCTATCGTTTCATACAATACAAATCGGGATGAAGCGTTATCTGCGTTGGAAGTTTTAGGTTTCCTTCGCAAAAATGCAGAAAAGGTTGTCGACAAAATCATGAAAGAGCAACCCGAGGCATCTATTGAAACCATTATAAAACTTGCATTAAAAAACCTATAACTGTTGAAAACAAACAGCCATCATAAATCATTATTACTTCAAATAGCCTGCTTTATCTTTTTGTTTTTTGCATCAAATGCACAAGCACAAACGACAGAAGAAGAGGAAGAAAAAGCAAGGGATACGATTAAAGGATATAATACTGGGGCGATTCAATTAAAAGACCCAAAAAGTGTTATTGAAGCATACACCTATGATCCCACAATTGATCGTTATATTCTAACCAAAACTTTTGAAGGGTTTAATATCAATTATCCAATGGTATTAACGCCAAAGGAATATGAAGAATTGGTAATGCGCCAGTCTATGCGGGACTATTTTCAAAAAAAATCCAATGCTGTTGATGGGAAAGGCTCTGAAAAAGATAAAAAAGATTTGTTGCCGCGTTACTATGTAAATTCAAGTTTTTTTGAATCTATTTTTGGGAGTAATACGATAGATATTAAACCTACAGGATCTGTAGAAGTTGATTTGGGTGTGCGCCATACCAAGCAAGACAACCCTTCTTTTTCCCCCCGTAACCGTTCTACAACTACCTTTGATTTTGATCAACGGATTAGTATGAGTTTGATGGGTAAAGTGGGAACGCGTTTAAGTGTAAATGCCAACTATGACACGCAGTCGACCTTTAATTTCCAAAATTTAATCAAACTAGAATATACTCCAACCGAAGATGATATTATTCAGAAAATTGAAGTAGGTAACGTAAGTATGCCCCTAAACAGTACGTTAATTCGTGGAGCTCAAAGCTTGTTTGGGGTTAAAGGACAGTTTCAATTTGGAAAAACTACAGTAACTGGTGTTTATTCTGAACAAAAATCACAAACCAAGACGGTAACCTCTCAAGGAGGTGGCACGGTCCAAGATTTTCAATTGTTTGCTCAGGAATATGATAATGATCGACATTTCTTTCTATCGCAATATTTTAAAACCCGCTACGATCGTGCTTTAGTCAACTATCCTTTGATTGATAGTCGTGTGCAAATTACACGTATTGAAGTGTGGGTTACTAACAGACAAAATCGCGTCAATAATACTAATAATAATCAACGTAATATTATTGCGCTTCAAGATTTAGGGGAATCGCGGTTAACTGATTTGTATTCTGGGGTGGCGTTACCCGATGATAAAGTTGTAGCTACCAATTCAACGGTCATTGCGGGAGGTTTCTTTGTAAACCCGATTGATAGTCCGTCTGACAACTCCAATAACTTGTATGATCCCGCGTTGATAGGGACAACAGGTCTTTTAAATTCGGGTATCCGTGAAATTTTCACTGCAGGAAGTGGTTTCAATAACGTTTCAACGGTTGCAGAAGGTACCGATTATGCAAAATTAGAAAACGCACGAAAACTAACGGCTTCCGAGTTTACCTACCATCCGCAATTGGGGTATATTTCATTGCAACAACGTTTAGCCAATGACGAAGTGTTGGCCGTTGCCTATCAATATACAATTGGGGGGCAAGTGTTTCAAGTAGGAGAGTTTGGGACTGACGGTGTAGATGCAACACAAGTCAACGTTGACAATACAACTGGTCAAGTGGTTCCTTCTTCCCAATCATTGATTTTGAAAATGTTGAAGAGTAGTTTGACGTTTGTTGATAAACCTATTTGGGGATTGATGATGAAAAATATTTATCAAATACCTGGAGGTTTCCAACTGCAAAAAGAAGATTTTAAATTCAATATTTTATATACAGATCCTTCACCATTGAACTACATTGTGGCGGCGAATACTACTTCACCACTACCCAATGACGTAAAAGACACTCCGTTAATGCGTGTTTTTTCAATGGATCAATTAAATTTTGCAAACGATCCGCAAACAGGCGGTGATGGATTTTTTGACTTCGTTCCAGGCTTAACAATTGATCAGCAAAATGGACGAATTATTTTTACCAAGGTAGAGCCTTTTGGACGCTATTTGTTTGAAAAATTACGAACCAGTCCAGGAGAAAATTACTTTGGGGATCCTATTTTAACTTCAGATTTTAATGCCAATCAGAATAAATATGTTTTCCGAACATTATACGCCAGCACTCAAGCGGCAGCCTTACAGGATAGTGAAAAGAATAAATTCCAATTAAGAGGAAAGTTCAAATCGGCGGGAGGCGATGGGATTCCTATAGGAGCATTTAATGTGCCGCAAGGTTCGGTTGTAGTTATGGCAGGCGGCAGACGTTTGGTCGAAGGTGTTGATTATACAGTTAATTATCAAGCTGGAAGGGTTCAAATTTTAGATCCTTCGCTTCAAGCTTCCAATACGCCTATTGAAGTTTCGGTAGAGAATAATTCTGTATTTGGTCAACAAACGCGTCGTTTTTGGGGAGTGAATGTTGAACATAAATTTAATAGTAAGGCTCTTGTAGGCGCTACTTTATTAAAAATGTCGGAACGCCCATTTACCCAAAAATCCAATTATGGACAAGAATCGGTAAATAATACGATATTCGGAATCAACACGAGTCTATCTTCCGAAGTTCCTTTCTTTACGCGATTGGTGAATAAATTGCCAAATATTGATACAGATGTAGCTTCCAATGTTTCGTTTAGAGGAGAAGTGGCGTTTTTGCAACCTGGAACTCCAAAAGGAGATCGATTTAACGGCCAGTCAACGTTGTATATTGAAGATTTTGAAGGTTCCCAAACGAATATTGATCTCCGTACGCCATTGTCTTGGTTTTTATCGTCAACGCCCTCGCGACCCACTACAGGTAATGTAGATTATTTTGATTTTAATGCGTCCAGTTTTCAATTAAATTATGGGTATAACCGCGCTAAATTAGCATGGTATACAATCGATCCTATTTTTTATACCCAGCGCCCCAGTGGAATTTCTCAAGACGATTTGTCAATAAATAGTACGCGACGAATTTATATGTCGGAGTTGTATCCGCAAACGGTAGTTGCTCAAGGGCAGTCGCAAGTTGTAAACACCTTGGATTTGGCTTATTTTCCTCAAGAACGCGGACCCTATAATTACAATCCCGATGCTGTTCCCTCTGGGATACTGCCCAATCCACAAAATAATTTTGGGGGTATAATGCGTCCATTGAATGCAACCAATTTTGAACAGTCCAATGTTGAATATATCCAATTTTGGATGATGGATCCCTATTACGATCCCAATAATCCCGGTGCTGCTACAGATCCTAACAATGCGGGACAATTGTATTTTAATTTGGGTGAAATTTCAGAAGATGTTCTACAAGATGGGCGTAAATTCTATGAAAATGGTTTAGGTCCAGGCCAAGTGGTTACCAATCAAACTTGGGGGAATGTTCCTGCCTCGCAATCGTTAATTTATGCATTTGATACCGATACCAATACCCGTAATGCGCAAGATGTGGGCTACGATGGTTTAAGCGACGCTGAAGAAGCAACAAAGTTTAATGCATTTGCCTCGTTTTCTGATCCTTCTGCAGATAATTATACGTATTTTTTAAATACGGACGGCTCCGTTTTAGATCGCTATAAAAACTATAATAACGTTCAAGGCAATTCACCAATTGATGTTACCGATACCAATAGGGGTTCGACTACCATTCCCGACGTCGAAGATGCCAACCGGGATAATACGATGAATACCATAAATGCGTATTATGAATATAAAGTAACCATCAATAATACAGGAGCCCTTAGTAATGTTGGTGCCAACTTTATTACAGACATTCGGGAAACAGAAGTTACAGCGGCCAATGGATTGCCCGTAAAAGCGCGCTGGCTTCAGTTTAAAATTCCTGTAGCGACACCAACGGCAACCATCGGAAGTATTTCTGATTTCCGATCGATCCGCTTTATGCGTATTTTCTTGACTAATTTTAACCAGCCGGTAACCCTTCGCTTTGGCGCATTAGACCTTGTTCGTGGAGAATGGAGAAGGTTTACCAATACTTTGGATGCCTCCGATTCTGATCCTGAAGATGATGGGACTCCCTTTGATGTTCAAGCATTGAATATTCAAGAAAATGGTACCCGAAGCCCAATTAATTATGTAACTCCTCCAGGAGTACAATTAGAACAGTTATTCAATAACAATACATTAATTCCGCAAAACGAGCAATCATTGTCGATTCGAGTACCTGAATTAGGATTGGAACCTGGTGACTCTCGTGGGGTATTTAAAAATGTAAATGTTGATATGCGTCAGTTTAAGAAACTAAAAATGTTCTTACACGCTGAAACGCTAACCGATGAAAGTGTGACATCATCTCCTTTAAACTGGGATGATACAAATGATGAATTGGTCGCGTTTATTCGATTCGGTAATGACGTCACAGACAACTTTTATCAAATTGAAATTCCGTTAAAGAAATCCCGATACAATCAAAATACCCCTGTAGATGTCTGGCCGGATGAAAATCAAATCGATGTAGCTCTGAGTTTGTTAACAGCACTTAAAGTGAAAGCATTGAGCCATATCTATACGGCACCTGGCGAAATTTATTACAAACGCGAAGATGAATTGGATGCGTCGCTAGCCGGCAAAGTTAATTTGGCCACTTTGGGTATTCGAGGAAATCCCAACTTCGGATTAATTCGCGTATTAATGATTGGTGTAAAAAATAACACCAAAAAGCTCTATGACCCCTCCGACCCACGTTACCGTCGATTAGGAGGTGAAGTATGGTTTAATGAATTGCGTATTGCTGAAATGAGTAATAAAGGAGGAATGGCTGCTGTGGCTAATTTAGATGCTAATCTTGCCGATTTCGCAAATGTATCAGCCACCGGTAAATTGAGCACTATCGGTTTCGGTTCGATTGATCAAGGGCCTAATGAACGCAGTCGTGAGGATGTTTTACAGTATAATATTGTTACCAATATGAGCTTGGGCAAATTGTTGCCTAAAAAATGGAATATTAACCTTCCGTTCAATTATTCCGTTGGGGAAGAAATTATTACGCCAAAATATGATCCGTTTTATCAAGACATCGAATTAAAACAACTAATCGATATTACAGAGGACGAATCGCAAAAAAGAAATATTCGCAACCGGGCGATTGACTATACCAAGCGAAAAAGCATTAATTTTATTGGAGTCAAAAAAGATCGTGGTGAAAAACAAAAACCTCATTTTTATGATGTAGAAAACGTTACGCTTTCTTATTCCTACAATCAAACCGACCGCCACAGTTATGAGTTGGAAAACTACCAAGACCAACAAGTTAATACGGCAGTAGATTATACATTCGCATTTCAAAATAAGCCGCTAGAACCGTTGAAAAAAGTTAAAACATTTCAAAAAAGTAGTTATTGGAAGTTGCTTAGCGATTTTAATTTTAATTTTCTACCCTCAAACATTTCGTTTAGTTCCAATATTAATCGCCAGTTGAACCGCCAAAATTACCGCTTGGTTGATGTAGAAGGAATTGGTTTAGAAACGCTTTATCAGCGGAATTATTTGTTTAATTACCAATACGGATTTAATTATAATTTGACCAAATCATTGAAACTTAATTTCAATGCTACTTCGAGTAATATTGTGCGAAACTATATCGATGAAAACAATGTTCCAGATAATTCGTATACGCTTTGGTCTGATTTCTGGAATCCGGGAATTCCAAATACGCATAATCAACAAGTAACGGTGAATTATGAGTTGCCGTTGAGTAAAATCCCATTTTTAGCATTTATTAAACCAACATATACCTATAACGGGACGTTTTCATGGCAACGTTCTTCGGTAGCTTTATCGAGTTATTTTGATGCAACTACCAATACGACCTATGATCTTGGAAATACGGTTCAAAATTCAGGTAACCATAAGTTGAATACCCAATTTAATATGGAAACCTTCTATAAGTATATTGGTCTCACAAAAACAAAAAAGAATACAAAAACAACGCAAACGGGACCACCAAAACCCGGACAAAAAGTAACCAATACTGCGGTTACTCCTACCTCAGAGCGAAGTGCGTTTGTTGAAGGGTTAATTGGCCTTGCAACCAGTATCAAGAATATTCAAATTAACTATTCCGAAAATCAAGCTACAGCACTACCAGGATATACACCAGGTCTCGGATTCTTTGGGTCAAGCAAGCCTTCGTTAGGTTTCGTTTTTGGAATTCAAGATGATGTGCGTTTTGAAGCAGCAAAGCGCGGTTGGTTAACCGATTATCCCAACTTTAACCAAAGTTATACGGAAGTTTTAAATCGAACATTAGATTTTACGGCCAATATTGATTTGTTTCCCGATTTTAAAATTGATTTATCGGGTAATCGAACGTATGCTTCCAATTTCTCTGAACAGTATGATGTGTCGAATGGCGAATATAACTCCCGTTCACCGTATTCAACTGGAAATTTCGCAATCTCAACCAATATGATTGCTACTTCTTTTAAAACTAGCGATGAATTTGGTTCGGCTGCGTTTAATCAATTCCGAGAAAACCGTTTGGTCATTGCGCATCGCTTGGCACAAAGCTATTATGCAGGTGGCACCTATGCCCTTGATGCAGAGGGATATCCCGTTGGATTTGGGAAAAATAGTCAAGATGTATTATTGCCCGCTTTTGTTGCTGCATATACGGGTAAAGATGCCAATAAAGTTTCAACAGGGATTTTTAGAACCATTCCTATTCCTGGGTGGAACATAAAATATAATGGATTGATGCGTTATACATATTTTAAAGAGCGTTTTAAACGATTTTCAATTCAACACAATTATAAAGCATCGTATACGATTAATTCATTCCGTTCAAATATCGATTATCAAGCAGATGTAATTAATCCAGCGAATAACAATTTTTATCAAACAACAATTGTAGGTAATGTAAATATGGTCGAACAGTTTAGCCCATTGATTCGCATCGATTTTGAAACTAAGAGTTCGTTCAAATTGTTGATGGAAATGAAAAAAGATCGCGCACTATCCTTTAGTTTCGATAATAATTTATTGACCGAGCAGCAAGGTGTGGAGTATGTAATTGGAACCGGATTCCGTTTTAAAGATGTGGTAATTTCATCGCGTTTGGCCGATAATCCGACAGGGGTAATCAAAAGTGATATCAATATCAAAGTTGATTTATCGTATCGTAATAGTAAAACGATTGTGCGTTATTTAGATTACAATAATAATCAATTGGGTGGTGGACAGGATTTGTGGTCGGCAAGAGTAACTGCAGATTATTCGTTTAGTAAAAACTTAACTGCGATTTTCTTTTACGACCATACGTTTTCACAGGCTGTGATTTCAACCTCCTTTCCAATTACCAATATCCGAACTGGCTTTACCCTACGTTATAATTTTGGCAACTAATTGAAAACCTAAAAAAATCGTTTTTAAGTACGAGAATTAACCTTACATTTGACCCAAAATAATTAAATACAAATGAATATTCCTTCAAATTTAAAGTATACCAAAGACCATGAGTGGGTTTCTTTGGAAGGTGATGTAGCCACAGTTGGTATTACCGATTTTGCACAACGCGAATTGGGTGATATCGTTTATGTTGAAGTTGAGACTTTAGATCAAACCTTAGCACAAGACGAGGTGTTTGGTACGGTTGAAGCGGTTAAAACAGTTTCCGATTTATTTCTTCCTATGAGCGGTGAAATTATTGAATTTAATGAAGAATTAGAAACAACACCTGAAACAGTTAATACTGATCCCTACGGAAAAGGTTGGATGGTTAAAGTTAAAATTTCGGATGCTTCCCAATGGGATGGTTTATTGGACGCAGCTGCTTACAAAACTTTAATTGGTGCATAAACCCAATTGGTTTCTTTTTTTGGCTCTTGTTTGGACCAGTCTAATCACTTGGTTGAGTTTGGTCCCTATAGGATCCATAGGAGGAAGAATTCCTATACCACATAAAGATAAAGGGGTTCACTTTATATTTTATTTGGTATTTGTAGTTTTATGGGTAAAAAGCAGATTAAAGATCAATAGACCTATTCTTTACACTGTTTTTTTAATTGCAATTGGATACGGAGTGAGTATGGAAATTCTTCAATATGCAATTACCAATAACCGTTCAGCTGATGGTTGGGATGTGCTTGCAAACACACTTGGTGCATTGACAGGATTACTACTTATGAAAAATAAATTAGAAAAAGCCGCTCATTAGGGTGGTTTTTTTATGGAATCGAATCAAGCTCATTGAGAATTTGTATTTTTGGAGCCAATACTTATCCAATGAATATTAAATCGTATCTGGATTCTACCTATTTAAAATTGCCGGAACAAGTTGGACTTTCGGAGGAGGAGCATTTGAAAGTTGTAAAAAACTGCATTCAAGAAGCAATAGATGAAGCTTTTAAGCTCATCATGATTCGCCCAGAAATGGTTAAAATTGCTCGTGAAATGATTGATGAAGCGGGTTCAAAAGTAGCGGTAGGTACAGTAATTGGTTTTCCCGAAGGGACAGCTTCATTAACCCAAAAACTGGAAGAAGCCAATCAAGCCATTAAAGAGGGAGCCGATGATTTGGATTTTGTTTGCAATTATCAAGCATTTAAAGCAGGAAATAACGCTTTGGTAAAACAAGAAATTTTGGAAGGCACGCGTTTAGGGCTAGAACACCATAAAGTTGTGAAGTGGATCATAGAGGTAGCAGCATTGACTCATGAAGAGATTATTCGACTGGCTACTTTGATTAAAAATGTAATTATTGCCAACTTTAAAGAACCGCAATTCCCTAATGTTTTTGTAAAATCATCAACTGGATTTTATCCCACTACAGAAGGTGTTCCCAATGGAGCTACGATACCAACTGTAGTGCTAATGTTAGAAAATTGTTGGCCACTACCCGTAAAGGCAGCTGGAGGGGTTCGCACAACATCTGAAGCGCTTGAGATGATTAAATTAGGTGTAAAACGTATTGGAACATCAGCTGCAAAAGCCATTGCTCATGGCGAAATTAGTACAACAGCATATTAAGATTATGAAAAAAATACTACTTGTATCATTCTTTTGGATTGGAGTATTGCTACACGCACAATCGTTTAAGCAAAATCCACCAGTGTTTCCAAATTGTTCAACTGTGGAGGGTGTTGAAACCCAACGGTGTTTTGATCGGGAAGTGCAGTTGTTTATTTTTCAAAACTTTAAAGCACCCGAACAGTTCAAAGGGACAGTTATTGTGGTTTTTGAAGTGAATGAGAAAGGCGCATTTTTGCCTTTATTTATTGATGCTGCTGATGAAAATGTGGTCAAAGAATGCCGACGTGTATTTGCACTACTGCCCCAAGTTAAGCCTGCTACATTTAATGGAAATCCAACCTATGCCAAATACACGGTTCGTTTTTCGGTGCCTTTAATTAACCCCGATGAGTTGCCAAAAGAGCTTGTAATTGCAGCTCCTAAAGTGGTAGCCACTACAAAATTTCAAAAGGATCTGGAATTAAAGGAAATCGATAGTATGGTTTATAAGCCATTTTCTAAACCCCAATTTGAAAGCCGTTTGACAATACCTTTTTCGCATCGTGTTTATGGACAATTTGATTGGGCTTTAAACCAAGTTGGAGCTAATTCACACACGTCTTCACAGCCCTATTCCTATGCCGAAGTTGCAAAATATTATAATTTACGCGAAGCAAATCAAGCGCTAATGCTCAATAAAACCAGTTGGTGGGGGCGGAAATTATGGAATGAAGATTTAGTTGCTTTGCAGGGTGAGGATTATTGGTTTACCTTAAATCCGGTGGTTGATTTGCAATTGGGTATGAGTACACCGGCAGCGAAAAAACTAACCTATATCAATACCCGCGGAATTCAAATTCGTGGAGGCTTAGGCAATGAAGTGAATTTTTCAGCCACTATTTTTGAAAGTCAAGGGCGTTTTGCCGATTATTTCAATGCGTATGCCATGCGTTTAAAGCCTTCTGGTGGAAATCCTGCAACAATACCTGGAGTAGGAATCGCAAAGGATTTTAAAACCGATGCTTTTGATTTTCCTATGGCAGAGGCCTACATCAACTATGCGCCTGGTAAACATGTCGATTTTCAGTTGGGACATGGCCGAAATTTTATTGGAGATGGCTACCGCTCCCTTTTATTAACAGACGGTGTAAGTCCGTATCCGTATTTTAAAATCAATACGAAGTTTTGGAAAATTAAATACACCAACTTGTATACTTGGATGAAGGATAGCCGTCCGGAAGTTACCATTGACGGAACCTATGCAACTAAATTTGTAGCGAGTCATTACTTAAGTTGGAATGTTAATTCGCGCCTCAATATAGGCTTGTTTGAGTCGGTTGTTTGGTCCAATCAAAACGACCGTGGATTTGATATGAATTTTGTAAATCCAATCATTTTTTATAGAGCTGTAGAGTTTTCGTCGTCATCAAAAAGCGGTAATGCATTGTTGGGCTTAACAACCAAATACAAATTCAGTAATAGTGTGAATTTCTACAGTCAATTTTTGTTGGATGAATTTTCTTTGGGTGAAATGCGCTCGGGGAAACGCAGCTGGAAAAATAAATATGCTTACCAAATTGGTTTAAAATACTATAATGCATTTGCTGTCGATAATTTAATGCTTCAAGTCGAATACAATGCCATTCGTCCGTATGTGTATTCCCATAGTAATGTTTTGACCAATTATGGGAACAATAACCAGAGTTTGGGTCACCAATGGGGAGGAAATACGCGGGAGTTAGTGGCCATTGCAAAATATTATAAAGGGCGTTATTACGCAACAGCTAAGTTAAATTATGGCATTCGTGGGTTGGATTTCAATACCGCTGATGACAATTATAATTACGGAGGGGATATTTATTTGAATTATAATGATCAACGTCCAAAGAATGAAGGTGTTGTGATAGGGCAAGGGAATAAAACATCCATTTTAATTGCCGATATTCAAGCGGGTTATACGCTTAATCCAACCACCAATTTAAAAGTATTTGCCAATTTAATATACCGAAATTTTAACCCAACTACTGAAACTAATCAGGTTAAAGACTCCAATACAACTTGGTTTATGGTTGGAATTCGAACCGATATTTTCAATTGGTATTTTGATTATTAAGAATTCAATAATATTTAAGTATTGTTTGTTGGCAAATCCTCTTGGATAAACTATTTTTGCACCCAATTAATACCTAATTCTTAAACGAATTACCTTGAATACAGTTACTGCGTCCCTACATCCGCTGAAAATTATTTTGGATTTCAAAGAAATAACCAAAGCCGGTCTTGCCGTTAGTGTTGTTTTTTCTTCTATTGCGGGATATTTATTAGGGGTAAGTGATAAAAACCCATTCAGTTGGTTAACTCTTTTTGTGTTGGCTGTAGGAGGATATTGTATGGTAGGGGCTTCCAATGCCTTCAATCAAGTTATCGAAAAAGACCTAGATGCTTTAATGGATCGTACAAAAAACCGTCCGGTACCTTCAGGGCGGATGGCACCCAATGTAGCTTTATTTGTAGCAAGTGCACTTACCATAATGGGTTTGATTTTGTTGTACTGGATTAATCCGAAATCGGCTATGTTTGGTGCGATTTCAATATTTTTATATACAAGTGTTTATACCCCTTTAAAAGCAGTTACCCCTTTATCGGTATTTGTTGGTGCTTTTCCGGGAGCAATTCCTTTTATGTTGGGATGGGTGTCGGCAACGAATCACTTTGGGATAGAGGCTGGGACCTTATTTTTGATTCAGTTTTTTTGGCAATTCCCTCATTTTTGGGCAATAGGATGGTTTTTATATGAAGATTACGAAAAAGCAGGATTTTTTATGTTGCCCACAGGTCAACGGGATAACCGTACAGCTTTGCAAATTATTTTATACACACTTTGGTTGATTGTAGCTTCTATTTTGCCAAGCTTTGGTTACACGGGGCAGTTGTATATAAGCACACCGGCTACTATAGCGGTATTGCTTTTGGGGCTGTGGATGTTATTTTATGCCGTTAAATTATACCGTTTACGCACGCCCAAAGCTGCACGAGTGCTTATGTTAGTTAGTGTTTCTTACATAACTTTACTGCAAATAATTTACATTACAGATAAATTTTTACGATAGTATGATGACAGCAATTGAAAATAAAGCGCGTACGGAAAGATCCTATAAATTACTATTGATTTTTGGGATGATCAGCATAGTAATGCTTTTTGCAGGGTTAACGAGTGCTATGGTGGTAAGTAAATCCCGCCCCGATTGGTTAAAGGATTATGAAATGCCCACTGCTTTTTTGATTAGTACGGTATTGATTGTACTATGCAGTCTCACATTTTATTTGGCACAACGATTTATTAAACAAGGAAATCGAGCGCTTACCACCCTTATGTTGTGGTTAACATTGGTGCTGGGAGGATTGTTTGTGTACTTTCAATTTCAAGGATTTGATCAGTTGTTTGCCCATCGGTTATATCCAACTGGGAAGTCGGGTTCAATAACTATTGCATTTATGTATATCCTTGTATATGTGCACTTAGCCCACTTATTTGGAGGCATAATTTCATTATTAATTATAATTTATAATCATTTTAAACAAAAGTATACTTCAACTCAATATATTGGAATTGAGCTGGGTGCGATGTATTGGCATTTTCTAGATGCCTTATGGTTGTATTTATTTTTATTTTTGTATTTCTTTAAATGAGAAAAAAATGTAAATTTGGGAACTTTTTTAACTACTATTTAATATGGGATCTACAGTTACTACAAACAATGGTGTAGCTAATGTTTGGAACGGCGGAGGCGCTGAACCGTTAGGAGCGAGCTATGGAAAGTTGATGATGTGGTTTTTCATTCTTTCGGATGCTTTAACCTTTTCTGGATTCATAGCTTCATACGGTTTTTCGAGATTTAAATTTATTGAAACATGGCCAATTGCAGATGAAGTATTTACACACTTTCCGTTTATGCATGGTGTGTCAATGCCTATGTATTATGTGGCTTTTATGACTTTTGTGCTTATCTTTTCTTCGGTTACTATGGTATTGGCAGTAGATGCAGGACACCAGTTGAAACAAGGAAAAGTAGCGCTTTACATGTTTTTAACCATCATCGGGGGTTTAATCTTCGTGGGTTCTCAAGCTTGGGAATGGAAAAACTTTATCAAAGGCGAATACGGAGCTATCGAAACCAAAGGAGGTAGTATCTTACAATTCGTGAATTCAAAAGGCGAACACATCAAGTTATCCGATTTTGCGGTCACTCTTCCAGAAGAACGTGAGCAGTTAACACGAAGTAAAGCAACTTGGTTCATGTCTGAGCCATCATTGCCTTCGTATTCAGTTAATGAAGTAGTTGAAGGCTTCAAAAAAAATCCAGATGTTTTAGTTCGTACTGAAGTTATTTATTCTGAGGCAACTGCTAAAGGTGCAAGTGGTCTTCACCCCACCTTGAATCATGTAAAACACAAAACAATTTTAACGCGCGAAGAGTCGCTCAAACGTCTTGAAGCTGCAAAAATTGTTGTTGAAGGTGCTGATTTACACCGAAATGAATATGGAAGTAAATTGTTTGCTGATTTCTTCTTTTTTATCACCGGATTCCACGGATTCCACGTATTTTCGGGTGTAGTATTCAATATTATTATCTTTATCAATGTGTTATTAGGTACCTACGATAAAAGAAAATCCTATGAAATGGTTGAAAAAGTAGGTCTTTATTGGCACTTTGTAGACTTAGTTTGGGTATTCGTATTTACTTTCTTCTATTTGGTATAATTTTAAAGCAAAGAATCATGGGACACGAACACGTTTCTAATACAAAAAGAATTTGGCTAGTATTTGGTTATCTATCGATTATTACAATTGTTGAGGTAGCTTTAGGGATTAAACGTCCCGATTCATTATACCATACCGATTTCTTAACGATGAATCTATTAAACTGGATCTTCATTATTTTAACTTTAGTAAAGGCTTACTATATTGTATGGGCATTCATGCACATGGAAGGTGAAACAAAGGCATTGCGTCGCGCTGTAGTATGGACAGGCATTTTCCTAATTTTGTATTTGACCTTCATTTTATTAGCAGAAGCAGATTATGTTTTCACTGTTTTTAGAGATGCCACGATAAAATGGAATTTTTAACAACACATTATTTATAGTTTAAGGTACGCGATAGCGTACCTTTTTTTATTTTTGTATTAATGAAACCTACCGATTCATGAAAAAGAATATTGTCTTATTCATCTTATTTATATTGCCTATAGTGGCCTACCTTTTTTTTGCTTCTGGAGTAAATAGTTTTGCAAAACTACCGGTACTTACACCCACAATTCCTAATATCGAAACGTGGTCTACGCTGGACGGTAAAAAGGCAACGCTCAACAATAAGATTACCATTTTAGGATTTATTGGGTATGATGTAGAAAAACATAAAGGCGGTTTTTTTAATCTATATGAAAAAATTTATAACCGTAATAAGGATTTTAAAGATTTTCAAATGGTAATGGTAATGCCCGAAGGGACGCAGTCAAAAGTGATTCAATTACAAGAAAGTTTAAAAAAACTAGGGCCACAAACCAATTGGAATTTCATTTTTGCACCCCCAAGCGAAATCCAAAATTTCTATAATTCTATGAAATTAGTTGGAAAATTAGACAGTCAATTGGGTACTCCAAGTGTTTATATTATTGACAAAAAGCGCAACTTACGTGGCCGCAAGGGGCAAAATAAAAAGGGCGAAGAAGAATACCAAGAAGGTTATAACACCTTTAAAGTGTCCGATTTATACAACAATATGATTGATGACGTCAAAGTTATCTTAGCGGAATACCGATTAGCTTTAAAAGTGAACAACAAAGCCAATCGCAAGATTTAAGGATGAAAAACAAATCATACATCGGACTTTCCTTTATTATTTTAGTTTTTGGAATTCTTTTTGTTCCAAAGATTGTTGACCGTATTAAAAACGGTGACGTAGTGCGTAATGATCGAATGAGTTTATCTCATGAAATTAAAAAAGATGCCGCCAAGTCAAGCTTAGTGATTATGGGTAAGGCCCCCGATTTTAAGTTAACCGATCAAAATAATAAATGGATTACTAATGCAGATTATAAAGGGAAAGTGTATGTATTGGAATTTTTCTTTTCTACTTGTCCGAGTATCTGCCCCGTAATGAATAAAAATATGGTTC
>Ga0315905_10002216_pt1 | contig 20456 bp, 16 predicted proteins | sample LakEriMetagenome_5_FD_203522 | JGI IMG/M metagenome (GOLD analysis project Ga0315905, IMG submission 203522) | Freshwater fungal communities from buoy surface, Lake Erie, Ohio, United States - Buoy 4 MA121 | ecosystem: Environmental > Aquatic > Freshwater > Lake | place: USA: Lake Erie, Ohio...
TTGAAGGTTATACAATTCCTTGAGGGTAAGTGCTTGGCTGGCTTGACGAAATCCTTCTTTCAGTTGAAAGCGGTGGTATCGTTCAAACACTTGATGGTCTGTATAACAAAGTAATTTTTGCGAGGGCAGAATAAACCCTTCATGCAAGGCGAAATGGTTTCGGATGATTGGTATTCCGTCACCTGTATCTTCAAAAATTTGTTCTAAACGTTCGAGTTGTCTTGGTTGGTTAGAAAAAAAATGAAGGGTGTATCCCTCCGTTGCATATTGCGTAAGGTCTTTTCTAAGCAGGTCGAAGTTTTTATTGAACGCGGGCTGTGCAATCGATTTAAAAACGACCGATGCTTTAATGTTTTTATTTACTGCTTTACCCCAATGAATAGTAGGTATTTTAGCTAATGAATCATGCAATTGAACACGATCCAAAAACAAATCCTCAGGAGGCGTTAATGGAATTGTACTGCTTGATTTTGTAGAAATTGTTTTCGCCTTATCAAACATGCTGGAAATCGTATCTTCAAAGACTTCAACATTATGAATCCAGCACATCGCATCACTTCCGAGGTAGGAAAACAAATCAGAAACTTCGGCTAATAAATGGCTTGATTGAACATTTGGAATGACATTGAAAAAACTGTAATTGGCTTGAGAACGTTGTGATGTGGCATCAAATCCTCGAATTGTTTCAACCTCATCGCCAAAAAATTCGATTCTAAAGGGGTGGTCGGCAGAAAATGAAAACACATCTAAAATTCCTCCACGAATTGCAAATTGTCCGGGATGGTAAACAAAATCCACGCGATCAAACCCATATTCTAGGAGTAATTCATTTAAAAAGTCAACCGTATACTCCTTTCCAACCTCAATTTTCATGATGTGATTCACCAGTTTTCGTTGGGTGGGCACTTTTTCAAATAAGGCTTCCGGATAGGTAACAATGAGCACTTTTTTATCTGAGTTCATGCGCTCTAAGACTTCAGCGCGATAGACTACATTCGCATTATCTGTATCCTCTACCTGGTAAGGATTTTTCATTGATGCGGGGAAGAACAAGGCTTTTTCATTGCTACCGCATATTCCTTGTAAATCATTTAAGAAATAGGCTGCGGCTTCTTTATCTTCAAGAATAAATAAATGTTTTCCGCCTTTAACTTCTGCTGTAGCTGCCGCGTAAAAGGCTAAAGATGAGCCAACTAAGCCTTCCCATTGGAGCGTTTTTTCCCCACTACGCAATACGTTTAGCGTTGCTGAAATTTCCGGAGATTGCTGAACAATCGAAAGCGCCGAGCGGTTTTCCATGCGGGGCTCAAAGGTAGGCAATCAAAAGAAAATGAATACGAATTATTTCAAAAAAGACATGGCTTTTTCCACCATAAGTTTGGATCCAACAAAGTAAGGTACACGCTGATGTAAACTTGTTGGAACAATTTCCATGATTCGGGTTTTTCCGGTGGTCGCTAAGCCACCGGCTTGTTCAGCAAGAAAGGCTAAGGGATTACATTCATACAATAAACGCAACCTGCCTTCGGGTGATGCTTCCACCGCTGGGTAGATATAAATCCCCCCTTTAATTAGATTTCTATGGAAATCTGCCACTAAGGAACCTATATATCTCCCAGAATATGGCATTCCGGTTTGATTTTCTCTACTTTGACAATACTGAATATAGTTAACCAAACCTGGGTCACATTCATTGATGTTTCCTTCATTCATTGCATATAAACGACCATTTTCAGGCATTTGCATGGATGGATGTGAAAGACAATATTCGCCAATCGAAGGATCGAGGGTAAATCCATGAACTCCTTTTCCGGTGGTATAAACCAACATGGTAGAGGAACCATAAAGTACATACCCTGCGGCAACTTGAGCGGTTCCTGGTTGAAGCATGTCATCAAGGGTTGCCGGACTCCCCACATCGGAAACTCTTCTATAAATCGAAAAAATAGTGCCTATGGAAACATTTACATCAATATTACTTGAGCCGTCTAACGGATCAAACAGAACGACGTACTTTCCTTGTTTAGCAGCTTCAGAATCGAAGGCAACAAAGTCATCATTTTCTTCGGAAGCAATTCCACAAATAACGCCACTGGCCGAAAAGGCTTTAATAAAGGCGTCATCTGCAAAAACATCTAATTTTTGTTGGGCTTCTCCCTGCACGTTTACGTTCCCTTGGGCTCCTAGAATGTGATCTGCCAAGCCCGCCATTCGCACGTCGCGACTTATAAGTTTTGACGCCAGTGCTATGTCATTGAGGATTGAAGATAATTCACCTGTAGCAAAAGGAAAATCCTGCTGATTAAGCAGGATAAACTCGTTTAAGGTAATTAATTTTGACATCTTAATTAATCAAACCAAGCGCCATAGATTTCAGTTGTTTCAACTGGATTCAAAATGAGCGTTGGAATTAGTGCGTCGTTTGTAATGATAGCTTGCTCATAACTCGTAGTGAACACGCCAAGAATTCCTTGACGATTTAAATTCATAATTGAAATTAAATCTGCGTCAATACTTACGGAGTAACGTATAACTTCATGGTCAAAATCTTTCCCTGGTAACACGGAAGAATCCATTTCTATTCCAAGTTCTTTAAAATAAGACTCGGCAAAAAGAATATTTGTTTCTACTTGATATTTTAGATAAGAGTCGGTTTCTTCTGGAGTTACAATATGCACCTTAGACGAGAAATATCTAGCTAATTTTGCAACGATGGCTAATTTTTGTTTGGTTTCCTTGTGCAAATCCAATGGAACTACAATGTTCTTATATCCGCCTGATTTCGGTGCTTTCTCCTGCACAATGATAAACGGTGTTGGCGAACTCGTAACAACTCGTAAGGCGTTACTGCCCACAACGTGTTGCCAGCCGTGCGCTCCATGTGTTCCCATAAAAATCATTTCTGCTTGATGTTCTGCAGCGAATTCAGCGATACTCGTAAAAATATTACCAATTCTAACATTATTTGTCAAGGTAATTCCCTCCACAGTATGCGCAGCGATTATCTCATCTATTTTATCCGTTGCTGAAGCTATGTCCTCTTGTTTCTCTACAACATGAAGAATATGAATCGTAGTATTAACTCGTTTCGAAGTTTCAATGGCATGATTGAGTGCAACTGTTGCAACTTGAGTAAAATCATGAGGTACAATAAATGACTTGTGTTTCATATCAGTATAATTTAGAACAAAGTTAATTGAAAGTAACAAGAATTAATAACTTTGAGCCAGGTTATTTAAATGATATTGGTCATGATTAACTCAAACGCATAAGCCATATGAAAATCATTGGACGTTTAATAAAGAAGACTACGGAAATTGGATTCAAACGAATTAATCGCAAGCAACTCAGTTACCAGCATCAGCTAAACACCCTAACCGAGTTGCTTAGCAAGGCTCAACATACAGAATTCGGGTTCTTTTATGATTTCAAAACCTTATTGAAAAGTAAGGATTCTGTGAGTAAGTTTCAATCTCACATTCCAATTATGGACTACGAAGAGTTTCATACGAGATGGCTGCAGCATACCATCGCTGGAAAAAGTGATTGCACTTGGCCGGGAAAAATCAAGTACTTTGCCTTATCATCAGGCACCACCGGTAGCCCGAGCAAACGCATTCCGGTTTCGATAGAGATGATTCGGTCATTTCAGCGAAGTAGTATTCGGCAATACGCCATTTTACATGCGCTGGATTTGAATGAGGAATTTTTCAGTGCATCTGGACTTGCCGTAGGAGGTTCCAGTAAGTTAAAGAAAATTGGGAATCGATTCGAAGGTGACCTCAGCGGCATATTAAAAAAACACACGTCCATTTTTGTAAAACCGATAACAAAACCAAGCAATTCAATATCAGCAATTCCTGATTGGAATGATAAGCTTAATGCCATGGTAGAAAAAGCGCCGCAATGGAATATTGGGATTGTTGCTGGTATCCCAAGTTGGTGCATCATGCTCATGGAACGTATTATAGAACGGTATAAGGTAGAAACCATTCATGACATTTGGCCAAACTTTAGGGTATACGTGCACGGGGGTGTTTATATGGATCCTTATGTGGGCCGTCTAGAAAAAATCTGTAGCAAGGAGGTGTACTTACTTGATACCTATTTGGCCAGTGAAGGATATTTCGCCTTCCAAACCTCCCCAAATGAAAAAGGGATGAAGCTTTTGCTTAACAACGGGATCTTTTTTGAATTTATTCCCTTCGATTCTAGATTTTTCAATGAAGATGGAGAATTGATCTCTAACTATAAAGCACTTACGGTAAGTGAAGTGAAGGAAGGGGTAGATTATGCCTTAGTGATATCAACAAATGCTGGACTTTGGCGCTATTTAATCGGAGATTTGGTTCGTTTTATTGATGTCCGTGAACACCGTTTAATTATTTCCGGTAGGATCAAACAATTCCTTAGCTTATGTGGTGAGCACCTTTCCTTAGATAATATAAATCAAGCATTAACACGATTAAATACACCGAATCGCTTAATTGAACCGGAATTCACCATTTTCGTTGACAAAGAACTGCAGCTGCACCATTGGTTTGTGGAATTAGTTGATAACCAAGAGAATAGCGTGGAATTAATAAAAAAGATTGATAAGGAATTATCTCTCCTAAACGATGATTATTATTCTGCGAGGAAATATAACCTCAAAGACCCTAAACTCACGTGCATACCTAAGGGAACCATTTATGCCTATATGAAATCTCTTGAAAAGCTCGGAGCACAAAACAAAATGCCACGCGTATTAAATGATGCACAAGCGACCCGCTGGTTTGAGTTTCTGTCTGAAAACGGTATTGTTTAGCCTATTTTTGATCGCTTAAATAACGAAGACTTAGTAAAGGTATAAGATAAGGAAAACTCTATTGAACTGCGATATGCCCTGCTAATTTTTGCCAATTCAAGGTCGTAGTTCATTCCCAATTGAAACCCTCCTAAATCTACAACAAATACCGGGGAAAGTGTGCCCGTGGAACTCATATATAAACCCGCACTAAAAAAGGTGTCATTTTTTATTCGTGTAATCGAAGCACTCTGTTTTAATACTGCCTTTAAGAGCATACCGTATCTGCCAACATAGTGTTTTCCTTGCAACATTTGTATCGTTTTAAACTCTAGCGCCAACCCATATCCCATATTAAATTCAGTTTCCAAATGTCCCCCAACTTTCACATGAAGCCGATCATAGGTGATTTCGTTATATCTTAATTTTGGTCGAGATACGTGTTGTGCAAATACCCCAACATTTACATAACGCTGTTTCATCTGAGCTACTCGGTTACCTTTGGTTGAAAAGGTATAAGATAGCCCTGCCCCAGCATCAATGTAGCTAAATCTTGCGATTTGATTCGGTTCATTCGAGGGAATAGTTGGGTCGAAGGTACTTCCATTCCATTGGGAATAGAACAACAAATTCGAAAGGTCACCACTTCGAGTACTTACCGATGTTTGAATACCCGCTGAAAATTTTGATCGTTTCGATGTTACTAAATGACCACTCAAGGTTGCGCCAACGGAATTACTTCCAAAACGCGAATCACCCCCCACATCCCGGTTAAAATGGAGTCCCATTCCAGCGTAGGACTTATTGTCAAGGTTATTTTTTCCTAATGTAAATTCAGCCGTGGCTAAGGAGGTCATAAACCGTGTTCCTGCCCCAATCCATTGATTTCGATTTTGCATTGAAAATCGCTCGAATCCATCAAAGTTACCTGCTGCGGAAGGATTCAACAAGAGCATTGCGCGATCGTACTGGGTGAACTGATAATCTTGCGCAGTTACCTTAAGAGCAAAGAGCGCAATAATTACTATGAACCGACTAATCTTGTGCATGCTAACGAATTAACGTGATGTTTCCGGAAAACACTTTTTTCTCCCCAGTAACAAAAAGTACATCAGCCATGTAGGCATAGACCCCCGTATTACACGGTAGGCCCTTGTAGGTTCCGTCCCATTTTAATGTTTTACTTGAGGATTCAAACATCACATTACCCCATCGGTCATAAATGTAAAACACGAATTCTTTAATGTCTTTACCAACAATTATCGAATACTGTTCATTTAAGTTATCACCTAATCCATCAGGTGAAAATGCCGTAGGGAAATGTATGCCCACTGAGCAGTCTGGAGAACTGTCATCAGGGTCGCAAGGATCCAAGGGATTACTTGCCATATTAACTTCTTGTCCATCCGTAAAGCCGTCTCCATCCGTATCGGGATTTGATGAGTTTGTGCCATAAACATCCTCTTGTGCATCCGTTAATCCATCTCCATCGGTATCAATTTGACATCCAGGAAGCGTGTCATCGGGATCACATGGATTCAATGGATCTGAACCTCCGGAAACTTCGGCGCCATCTGTTAAGCCATCTCCATCGGTATCAGGATTTATAGGACTTGTTCCAGCGCTTATTTCTTCTGAATTCGTTAGTCCATCGTTGTCTTGATCGCACGGACCTGCGTTCGGATTTGGGATGCACGGGTCATTGATATCAGGGTCCACTTCATTCAAAACTCCATCACCATCAATATCCGGCGATTGAATTACAAAGACAGCAACCACTGTACTCGGGCCGTTCAGCGTTATAAAATTCGTTGGAATATTGGTAGCAAGCCCCATTGCGCCTGAAGCCACAGTCCAATGACTAAACACCCAGCCAGCATTTGCATTGGCCTCTAGGTTGGTTTGTATTCCTCCAAAATATGAGGTCGACCACGGATACTGTGGAGGGTTTATTGAATTCACCTGGAGTGTGCCTGCTCCTGCAGGGGAAACATCAAAGGTTACGGGATAAGGTCCACTTAACTGATAGCAATCGATAAGTCCTTGCTCCAAGGCGACACAACGCTGGTTGATAAAATTACGCAGTTGATTCACGCTGGCTTGCCAGCCGTTATAACTCCCGCCCCATTTTGTGCATTGTGCTGTCATTTCAGGGTCAATTTCATTGACCATACTATCCAACAGGGAGATCATACTGGCGCAACTGAAAGACGTGTTGATTAAATCCGCATACCGAGTGATATAATATTGTTCCACCTCCGGATTCTCATTAATCAGCTTATCCAAAATATCCGTATGTCCCTGTCCCCCGGGATTTGGTAAGTTTTCTGCATTGCATGGATCTGCGTTTGCGCTGGCGTCGGGGATTCCCGTATAGTTGATGTAATGTCCAAAGGTGGCATCCATATCCCACAAGGCATATCGCCATTTCGTTTTATCCCCTGCAGTATCTAGGCCTCGCCACCAAGAGGTGTTCCAATTCAACCAATCTTGATTTACCGTGTAGGAATTAATCATGAAGTAATCAGCCAGGGATTTCCAATTGAGCAGGGAATCAACGTAATTGAAATTGGCTGGATTCCCCATATTATTATTGAGAATAAAGGAAGTTAAGGCATTCCAACTTGGTTGCGCATTTGGCGAACCATATTCCTCCCAAGTACCTCCCCATGTTTTCAGAAAATAAAGATTGTATTTGTTTTGATTTGAGTAGTATTCCGTATAATCATGGTCATCTACCTTTTCGCGTATCTCATAAACGCCCCAGTACTCTCCATTCAAATAAACTACCGCAGGACGCCAAGTACGTTCATCTAATTTCATATCTGCACGAATGGACAATGTATGTATAAATGCGTCGCGAATATGGGCTCCATTCTCGAAGGGATAATTATCACTTGCACCTGGTTTTAGCATAACGCGTTGAAATTTGGTGCGCGATTTTTCCGGGAAAATCTGATGTTCTAAATCGCCATTGTATCCATATTGATCTCGGCAGATATAATCGAATCCTCGTTGGTTATAGGCCCATGAATCGTTTCCATGTTTATTAAAATCTCCTTGACCCTCATCAATAAAGGCGCCATTATCCTCAAAAAGCTCAAACGAACCAATGCGATTTGGTGGATTCTGACTTCCAGTTTGAAGCATTTGTTGAACGCCTTGACTGCACACAGAAACTACAGGTACGGTATGGGATACATTGATGAAATAGGTATTTGTTTCGGTAAACGAAGGCAAATTTGCGCTGAATGCCGTCGCTCTTATTACTTGTGTAGTGGCTATTTGAATTGGTGCGGTATAGAGTGGCGAGGCTGGAGTGGGGTCCGTGCCATCTATGGTGTAACGAATGCTAGCGCTTGGGTCTGCACAGGTAATACTCACGGTTTGATTGCCAGCATAAAATCCAGGCGCAAGACTAAACAGTGGCTTTGGCGTGTAAAACGGAATTGGGTTAGCGTTGGCGGCATTGGGTGTTGGCGTAGTAAACAGCGAAAAAGTTGCTGCACCATTGCTTGTTCTACCGATGGAATGATCAGATTTGGTGAGGTGTTTAATTTTAAATGAATCAACTACAGCTAACGAAGGATTAGTTAAAATAATCCATTCTCCTTCGGTTTGAGATAAATTAAAGTTTGTGTGGTATTCATTACCATTGACCGTATTGCGCTTTGAACAAAAAACCATTTTATATCCATTCGCCGGAATAGAGCCACTGGGTATTTGCCACTTAGTTAAATTCGTAGGCCGGTCAGAGAGGTACCAACCCGTTAAATTTACAACACTTGCCGTAGTATTTAGTAATTCAATCCAGTCCTCATTCTCTCCGTACGCATCACTCAGCCCACTCATGTTAGAACATGAATACTCGTTAATTACGACTTGAGACGAAACTGGAAGAACCGTTGATAACAAAAGCAAAACAAGAAAAAAAACTCTCATCTTAATGTATTATTAATGCGCAAGTTACGTCAAAATAAAGAATAAGATGCGTTAAGGGACAAAAAACAATATCTTTGTGAAAACCCTTTTATTAAATTAATATTATGCTGAGATTAACTTTAATAGCCTTAATTGCCACAGCAATAGTTGCGATAACGGGATGTTCAAAAGCTCCTGGATTAGGGGGAAAGGCGAGCATCAAAGGAAAATTGACCGGAAGGTTTTATTCCGATCCGCAACTTACCTTGTTTGCAGGATTCAGTGCCTTAGGCGATGAAAATGTTTACATTATTTATGGCAATGACCAAACGTTTTACAGCGACGACATAAGTACAAGCTATGACGGTAGTTTTGAATTCAACTATTTAAGACCTGGAAACTATGTGGTGTTCATGTATGAAAATTGTTATCCCTGTGCTGCTCAGCAGCATGAGAAATTATTTGAAGTTGAAATAACGGAAAAAAATCAAATGGTAGACCTGGGTGAAATCACTCTCAATAAAAAGCAATAGGTGAAGTTTTTTCTTGGGATTTTTTGGTGTTTTACGGTGACTTCCTCCATGGCCCAGCTTTTTGAACAGCAAGTATGGGTGGAAACTGGTGTAAAATATAACCTGAATAAGAAACTAGGCGCATCGTTTGATTTAACTCAACGATATGGCTACGATGGTTTGAGGACCTTATTTCCTCAACTCAGTGTTCGATACAAGGTAACCCCTTGGTTTAGGACCTCACTTGACTATCGATTAATACGTTCAATATCTACCGCTGAAACCTACGATGTAAGTCAGCGAATTAATGCAAATCTTCAGTTTTCACAATCATACAAGCGTTTGGAACTGGGATTAAGGATTCGATACCAATATGGATTTAAGCGGTTATATGCGCTTTATGATTCAGAATTTGATCAAGCCATGCGCTTTAAGCCGAGTGCTGAATATAATATAAAAGGGCTTCCAATAACTCCTTCTTTTAGTGCAGAATTCTTTTATAATCCCGAGAACAGTGCAAATGGTAAGCAATTCAATCGAATTCGCTACTATGCAGGAACAACCATCGAACTCAAGCACAATCAAGGGATTGAACTTGGGCTGTTTTTTGATCAATGGATTAATGGCATTCCGAGAAAACGCCTAGTTTATAGTTTATCCTACGTAATTTCATTGGGTGCTGCGAAAAAAGAAAATAAAAAACCGAATAAAAACTTAAGAGATCTTTAATCGTATTCATTGGCCTCAAACCGTTGTATAATTACTTTTAAATGTTCTTTTTTCTTTTTTTCTCTGGTCAGTATTGCCGTTTGTGTAAAATACTTGTGCTGTTTTAAGAAGGTGATTTGCATTTGATCCCATTCTCTGTCAGAATGAATTTTACCTTTAGCCATTAATTCGATTTTTAATTTATTGGCCGTTTCTTCAAAAGTATCCGTTCCAAGATAATCTAAGTCCGCATCACACATAATTTCTTGGAGTTTATTAACTGGTTTGTGAGGGATTTGGGTAACGTATATAAGTTCCTTAATGGTTTTAATGTGTTGTTCATTATATCCATATTTAGGAAGCATTGCCTCTGCCATGGCCGCACCAATGGGCTCGTTATGCTCGTATTGTTTAATAAACCCTGCATCGTGGAATAAGGCCGCGGATTTCAATAAAAACAGTCCCTCATCGCGCACCCCCTCAAGCAGCGCAATGCGCTCAACAGCCTTCACCACATCCTTCGTATGGGCTAAGGAATGATAACTTAAATCCCGAGGTAATTCTTCGGCTAATAGCTGTATTAGTTCATTCTCTGCCGTGTAATACTTAATAGAACTGTAATGATGTAATCCAACAATCTCATAAAATAAATCATTTTGCTTAATTCCTTCACCGTTTAAGGATAATTCCGGCTTGATTCGAAGGACTTCATACATATCTAAAATAACTTTAGATTTCATCTGTGCTTTACCTCGATGAACACATTCAAAATAAGGCTCAACAAGTTTAAAGGTCTCTTCAGAAATCGTAACGGATCCCACTTGTCCTAACATTTCCATTCGTTGCGCCTGATTAACCGCTGAGCCCCAAACGTCATAGGCCATCTTTAACGACCCAATAATCCCAGCGGTAACGGGACCTGTATTAATTCCTAAGCGAATTTCCCAGTAATCTTTGTGATTTGCTATGGCTTCAAATTTTTTCGCATCCATGTAACGTTGGATTTGTAAGCCTGCAATACACGCGTCAATTGCATGTGTAGAGTTTTCATCCGGCAGGCCACCAACCGCCATGTAAGCATCTCCGATTGTTTTGATTTTTTCCAGGTTGTTGTCTTTGATAATCTGATCGAATTTACTAAACAAGACGTCCAATTTATTCACCAAGCGTGTCGGAGTTATGCGCTCAGAAATCTTAGAAAACCCTACCACATCGGTAAATAAAATGGTAGCAAACTCATACGCCTTTGCAGGGACCTTACCTTGTACCTTAAGTTCTTTTACCGCTTGAGAAGGCAGGGCATTGTTTAACCATTTTTCTGCGCGTTCTTTTTCAATAAACAGCTGTTTTTGCTGCGCAAGAACCTTTTCTTTTTCACGGTTAATTAATTCGTTTTTTCGTTCGATTTGTTCTTTTTGTTCTTGAATTTTATACGTTCTTTTTGATACCAAATCCTCCAATTTGATGCGTTGGCCACGCTCGCGATTCACTTGGTATTTTAGGTAGATATAGACACAAATTAAAAGAAAAGCAGCAACACCTAACCAAAAGGGAATTGTTGCCCAAAACGGGGGATTTATAGTCACCGTTAATAAGGCTGGCGTATCTGTCCATGGGCCATTTTCATAGCGAGAATAAAGCCTTAAATAATACGTGCCTCCGGCCAAGGAATTGAAAGAAAGTTTATTTGTGTTACCAATTAAAATGGTATCTGTTTCTTCGCCAATAATCACATACTTATAAGTCACATGCTTTGCTCCATAAAATTGATTGGACTGAAATTTAATTTCAAAATCTCGGTCATTGTACGGAAGTTGAATGGCATATGCTAATTTTTTTAACTGGGCTTCATTGACAAAACCCGATGGAAAACGCCTAATTTTTTTATGAAATGAAACCCTTGTAATTTTAGGATACAAGTTAACCGAAGGGTTAATCACCGAGCGGGGATTAAAATAAACAAGCCCGAATATTCCCCCAAAATATAGCTTTCCTGTGGCATCTATAAATGAAGCATTCATGTTATACTCATTGGGTTCAATGCCTCGCCGCTCTATTTTTGGATTTAAGGCCCCGCTCGAATTAATACAAATCAACCCCCGATTCGTACTTCCCCATACATTTCCATTTTGATCCCTGATTAGGCTATTAATCGTGTTATTTGGTAGGCCTTCCAATTTCGAGATTGATTTGAGTAATCCCGTAGATTGATTAATTTGTACAAGCCCTGCCCCCATAGTACCCAGCAAGAAAACACCTTCTTTTAATTCAGTAAATGCCGTTAGCGGGTCGGTAATTAGCGATAATAACTTCGCGTTGTATTTGTATGGTTTAAGGCGAGGGGTCTTCTGCTTCGCTAAGAGTTGATACAATCCCGAGTTTTCATATAAAACCCAGGTATTACCTTGAGTGTCTTTACTTATTTCGCGTACTTGATCTTGCAACGCGGGAAGAATTTCAGTAAAGATTCCCTTTGCTATATCCAAATACAACAAGCCGGCTGAGGTTCCGATTAAATATGTGTTTTTAGCGTAAACATGAATTTTAAAGAAATGTGCATGTTTTAAAGAAATGTGTTCATCTAATATAGGAATTGACCGGTATGGATTGGCTCGGTTGGGATTAAACGCATAAATCCCATCATAACACGCTAATAAATATTCATCGGATGAAATGGCTTCAATATCCATAACAGAAGCATCAGTTTTTAATTTTTCACTTCTGAAGTAATGTTCTGTGACTTCTGTGCTTGGATTATACCTTGTGATTCCGAGATCGGTTCCAATTAATAGCGACTGTTTATGGGTGGAAAAACTCCAAACATTCTCACAAGGAAGGCCCTTTGACAAATCAGCAGACGGTTTGAGGGTGTTAAATCCGGAGCCCGAAAGCATGGTGCATGAAACACCCCGATCAGTCCCCACCCAAAGAACCTTGTCTTTTGATAAAAAAAGACAATTCAGGTTGTTTGTATTTAAGCGATTTGCTTGGAATAGATTCGCTGTATAATTAAGCTGTTTGCCCTGTTCATCAAATGAATATAAGCCTTGCTGATTGGTGGCAATATAGTATATCCCATCTGCATATACCATGGAGGTTACATTAGTAATGTTCAAACCAACATCGGAGAGAAATAAGCGCTTTAACTTGGCTTTTCTTTTGGTATCATTGACTGAAAACACGCCCTTATTTGTAAAAACAAATACCTGGTTGTTACAGTATTGAATATTCTGTATTGACGCGGTTGAATTAACCCATGGATATAGGCGACCTTGCTGATTTATCCGATATATTACATTGTTTTTACCAAGTATGTAACACGTATTAATTCCTTTTAAAACTGATTTAACTGGCGTATTTATTTTTATCCGAGTATATCGATGTTGCTTTTTATCAAAGCGATAGAGCTCGTGTTTGGTTGTCAATACAAGAAGCGATGTAGGTCCTAATACTGCCACATTTTTTAGCGCTTTAGCGCTTTTATCCGGAAATGCATATGAAGTAAAAACCCCTTTTTTAAACGCATACTTTAATAGGCCTTTACGCGTTCCAAACCACAAATCATTCGTAGCATCTTGAGTAGCATCGAAAATATAAGCGTTTTTAATTGCTGGTGCATTTTCTCTGCTAAAAGACTCGAAGGTAGTTCCGTCAAAGCGATTCAAGCCCTCTTGGGTTCCGAACCATAGTTGATTTTGTGCATCCTCTACAACACACGTGACATTGGATTGAGACAAGCCATCCGTGATGCGGTAATGCTCAAAGGATAATCTGGATTGGGTCCAATATAGTTGGAAACTTACTAGAAAAGATAGAAAAACGAAAAAGGTTTTCTTACCCGTTGTTCTTTTGGGCATTGGCACTTGAATTGGCAATTTCTAGCATTTCTCTATCGAATAAATACATCCCCCCCTTCTCGTTTCCGATTAAGTTTAACTTATCTAAAATTGATCTCGCCAATGCTTCCTCTTCCATTTGTTCAGAAACATACCATTGCATGAAATTATGGGTCGTATAATCCTTTTCTTTAAGGCAAATGTCCACCACCTCATTAATGGATTGCGTTACTGTAAGTTCATGTGCCAATAACAACTCAAACATTCGTTGAACAGTATCAAAATCCGACGGGGGTTGGGTGATGGAAGGTACGATTGCGCGACCACCTCGCTCGTTTACGAATTTTACTAATTTCAACATGTGAAACCGTTCCTCATCGGAATGCGCATACATGAAAAAAGCGGTTCCCGAAAGCCCCTTAGTTTCTGCCCAAGAAGCCATTGCTAAATAATATTGTGAAGACGACGCTTCTTTACTAATCTGATCGTTTAATGCGGCTTCTATTTGCTTATTCATTCCTGTTATTTTATACTAAGTTACTAATTAATTTTATTCTATTCTGAGCAAGTTATTAGGACGTTTGTCTTTATTAACATACTTTCTTTAACTTCATATTGGATTCTTACATTCCGGGAGAATTTCGCATGTTTGAAGGAATCATGTCTGTAGCATGCTTTGTTGATTTAATTCCCTTATAATAAAAAATAAGACCGATTAACAAGAACAGGTGACTTAAATCATTCCGATCGAACCACGGGTCTATATTAAATTTTATTCCTTGAATTATTGCACTTGGAAAAAAGCATGTGGCTCCATACCAAAAGTACTTAAAGTCTTTTGTATATCGTCCCTGATATATCACCGCTAGTATTCCAAGCGAACTTCCTAATCCGATGATTGCATTATAGGTCGGGAAAATCATTCCTGTAGTGAGTGAAAGTGAATCAAACCTTACTAAAACATACACAGTTAATCCCAATAAAAAGAAACCAGATTTTACAATTGAAATTTGCTGAAGTAATTTTCGGATTTTAGGTTGTGGCCATAGTAAAATCATCGCTTGTTCAATCCAAAATGACGTTATTATTCCCAAATACCATGGGGGGATTCTACCTGCAATATGGGTATAGTTAAAAAACACGTGGCCAAAGCCACCTATAATAAATGAAATAGCGAAGGTTAAATAAAATCGAGACCAATAAATAACAAAGAGATTCGTGGACTCCTTTCTTAACTGTGCATAAAACATCATTGCAATAATGAACAAGAATGAATCGCCGATCAGCGCATTCGGCTCCAACAAATTCATCCCGAGAAACTCCCACTCAATTTTATCAAAATCACTACCTATTCTCATTTACAATCCGCTTAAAATTATACCAAACCATGTATTCATCCTTTTCCTTTGAGGCCTTTTGTTGTTTGTGTTTAGATTCCTTAAAGACGAATCAAGTTCTTGAATAACAACAAAGGTAATATAAGCAGCCTAAGAATTGCTCGCAATTTCTAAGCCTTTACCTTGATGCGAAGATTTCTATTAAAGCGCTGCAATAAAATTGGATAGATATTCAATAGTGTATTGAAAAAAAGGGCGAAATAAAATTGAAGTATGTTTTGTTGAAGAATGAAATAAGCAGTGAATATTATTCCAATAATTAACCCAATTATATGCGAGGTTTCAGAGCGTTTTGTTTCTTCTAAGAAAACCGCAATGTAGTCCTTCCTCCCTTTTAAATAAACACGTTGATTTAATTTTCGAAACGGTGAATTGATTAAAAATCGCCTAAATAACTCGACCCCTAATACGGTATAAAAAAACTCAGTTTCTATTGATTTCTTCAGGTAATAATTCGTTGGTAATCGATGAGCTGGAAATGCTTGAAAATAAAAAAACCCATAAGCCATGGATCCAAAAAACAGTAGAAAACTCAACCCAAAGTTTAAGATAATATTATCCGTTAATTGGTTCAAAGCAAATAGGCCATAACAAACAATCGTTAAGATACTCCACGTAAATACCACAAAGGTCTTCTTTCCAATACGCTCAATGAATTGTTTCATTTCCTTTCTGTTTTAAAAAGGTAATTGTATTTTGGAAGGCCTCATGCAACGGCGTAACTTGATATCCAAGGTCATTGATTGCTTTAGAACAATCTACCTCCCAATGATACTTGCCCTTTGCCAACCATTGAGGAGTAATTTTTGCAATCCCGCTAACATATCGCGCTTTAAAAAGCTCAATCATAGCATACGCATTTTGAAGAAAAAACGGGGCATGAATCATTTTACGATGAATCGATGAACGCTCTGCAATTAAGTTAAAAAATGTGTTATAGGTAATGTTATGTCCACCTAGAATGTATGATTCGCCGCTTTTACCATGACGCATTGCGAGCAGATGTCCACGAGCGACATCCTCAATATAGGCGTAATTTCCAACCTCCTTACCGTCGCCGGGAATCAAGCGCCACGAATGATTTAAATATTGATCAAATAATAAGGTTATGCTCGATACTTCAGCATTCAAGGTTGGACCATAAACACGAGAAGGAGAAACAATGACCACATCTAACTCCTCTGCTATTGAAAACTCTTTGGCCTTCAACTCACAAATGACCTTTGAACATTCATAATCATTAAAAAACCCGATTTCCCTTGCTTTTTTTTCAGTTACTATTGAGGAAATCGAAGGGCCATACCCGCCTGCAGAACTGGTAATAACCACTCGTTTTATTCCGAGGTCTTTCGCCACACGAAGCACATTGAGGGTGCATCCAACATTAACTTCATAATAGCGCGAAGGATTCTTCTGCCAAACACTGGTTAAAGCCGCTAAATGAAAAACATGAGTACAGCCCGACATCGCCTGAATTAAGGCCTCTTCAGAATCAATATCCCCTTGAAACAACTTAATATTATCCTGATTGAAATAGGCCGCTTTATTTATGTCTCTCACTAATAAATGCAAGGTTATTCCTTCTAAGGTTAGCAAATTAACCAAGTGATTTCCAATGGTGCTCGTTGCACCTGTTATAAATACTTTCATGATAATACGTTCGTTTGCTGCCAAGAATATATCTTATCTGTTAACCATGCAGATGCATCCAAAGTCAATGCATGACCGGCATAATCGTGCAAGGCAATATCCGCGCCTAATTTTATTTTGAGTTTAATAAAGCAAGCAGAAGCTACTAGCTTATCTTTCTTACTTCCAGAAATCAAAATTGGAATCTGAATGGGGTGGTCAAGCAGATTAAATCTTGTGCCAGCAAGCAATTGCCGAAATACATTCTTGGATTTGTAAGGGCGTGATTTATTAATTCCTATCCATGTATTAAGTAAATCATTCCGTGAACTGTTATCGTTTAAATTAATCTTTAAAAGTTTTTTTTCCCTGACTCGAACAGAGGGGTGCAACATAATTACCCCACAATCATACCAAGACCGAGGTTTAATACGCTCTGTGAATTTGCAAATTCCTTTTAGGCTTGGTGACAACAACACAAGACCTTGGAATTCGTTTTTCCCCTGTTGTACCCAGCTTATTGCAACTAAAGCAGCAAGAGACGAGGCAATAAATATATTAGTGCCTTCCTTAGCATAGTAGGTTGTTCTTAAAATATCTATAATCGGATTAATGTTCGTGGGAGAACTCATTTGGTTTAACATTCCCACCCCTGGTAAATCCATTTCGATAACCTTTGATAGTGGGAATTTCTCTAACAATTCTTGTGGAAAGGTTCCCCAATGTGCCGATTCTCTTGAAAGTCCACGAAGTAAATAGAAATTAACCATTCGTTTTTGAAGACTTTACTTGCCAATGAATGTACGTTATCTCTGGATGATGCGCTAAAGCGGTTAAGCTGTTAGTGAACGAGAGTGCTATGTGTACAAAGAAGGCAATCCAAATAGTTCCTGATTTTAGGGTTAAAATGCAAAGCACTAAGCCTAAGGGAATGGCCCCTAGGGTTTCAGATAAGCCCTTTGGAACATGAGATATGGCATACATCATTACATTAATGGCTATGGCAGCTACCACCCCAAGGGTATCCACTAAAAGAAATAACAAGACTCCTCTGAATAAGAGCTCATACCCAAACAAATAAATTGTCCATCCAATAAGATTTATTGAAAAGGTTTTATTGGTCCAACGTTTAGCTCGGATTTGAGGATAATTAATGAGATTTCCAGGCTTCTTCGCTGACCGATATGCCAGAGGAATTACGGCAATAGAGAGTACTGCAATCCAAAAAACACTGAACCATGTTGTCTTAGCATACCACGTTAAACCAACATCTGCTAAGGTAGTGCCAAATAAACTCATAACAAGGGCCAAAGGAAAAACCCCCAAGATCAAAAAGCCCATGTATTTGGTGAAAAATATATGTTTTCGTGAAGCCACATCAAACTCATCTGCACTATAAAAGCGGTTTTTCATATATTCCGATTGCGCTAAAAACCAATACCAAATAAAGGCAATTGTTGTAGCTAAGATTACTGTTGAAGCAATTACTTCTGCGTAAGAAAAGGATAAATTCAAGGGAAATGTTTCCATGATTAGGATAAATAGTTATTTTGTTTCCACCATGCAATACAGTCACTTATTGCCTCTTCAATTGGCGTTGCCGGCATGTTTAATTCCTCCCGCGCTTTTTGGGGTGAATAGCACTGTTCCATAGTTGCTTGCTTAGCCATATGGTAACCTAATTTGGGCGCTTTACCTGAAAGACGGGCGAAGAGCGAACTAAAAAAACCAACAGAATAAATTAAGAAATTGGGGATTTTTCTTAGAGTAAATGGAATTCCACGAACGGCACAAGCTTTTGTAAAGAACTGTCCAAAGGTTAAATTCTCATTACCCGCGATGTAGCAAGAACCGGATTTCCCCATAACTAATGCATTAACAGCAGCTACGGCAACATCTTTAGAGGCAACAAAGTTTTTCATCCCTGAAGTATACCCAGGAAGCGACCCCTTAAATAAGGCCATTAGCATTTTACCGGATGAAGGACCGGAATCAAATGGACCGATCATAAAGGTTGGATTTATTACGACAGCAGAAATTTGTCCGGAGTTACATTGGTCGATTAAATAGGTTTGTGCTTTGTATTTACTATCGACATAATCCATTTTATAAGCCGCGCCGTTAAAGGGAGTTTGCTCATTTCCTGGATTAGAAACCGAACCATGTCCAAAAGAATTTGAGGTACCAATCTGAACGAAGCGTTGAATGTTGAATCTTTTACACGCTTCCACGAGATGCTCAACTGAATTATAATTTATCTTCCAAATTAATTCGCTTCTGCGTGGCCAAATTTGCGTTGAAGCCGCCACATTAATAACATAGTCACATCCCTCCACCGCGTTATACAGTGATTCAGGATCTAATAAGTTTCCGTAACAATAGGCCACATCTAAGCCCTCAAGTACGCTTACTACTCTTCCGGGAAGCACCATTACACGAACCTCATACCCTTGTGCCAGCGCCTCTCTGCATATGCTTGAACCAAGCATACCATCTCCCCCTGTAATTAAAACCCTCATCTTGATTCAATAATATGTTGAAATTGCAATTTATAGTCATCTACTAAATTTACCATGGCATTAAAGTACTTGTTACGTTCCTTGGTATTCACCTGACTTATTAGGCTAGAATTAGCGATTTGACAATCTAAAATCCCCCAAGAATCTTTCACATAGTGCTCGTCCGTGGTATGTAAATAATTCATTATGTTATGCGTCAAATAAACCCCTTTTTTCTTGGCCCCTTCATAATAAAAAGTAGTATCCATGTTGATGGTATCATTAAGATATAAGGATAAATCGGAACCTGAAGCAGGTACTTCTGTACCGTAAATAAATTTTTTACCTACCGCCGCCTGATGCTTATAATGATCTAACCAAAGATGAACCCGATCAGCTAAGAACAAGGCATATGTTGGGTCCTTAAAAAAATCAGATTCAAGATAATATAACACTTGCCTCAAAAATCCCCGCATCATTTCATGGTCAATAATTTCAACGGATGGAATCCGATTGTATGCTTGAAGTATTTCTCTTCCTAAACTAAATGCATCACTGCTTATCTTTTCATGATCAAATTTCCTGTCTTTAAACTCAGGTAAAAGCAAGTGCGTTTTTGCCCAAAAAAACAACCTAAACCGCACAAGTTGTGGGAAATTCAAGGCTTGAAAAAAATGTACATTATTAATACTAAAGTACAATTTGGCGTCATTAATAGACCGCAATCTCCCGAGTCCATTTAATATTCCTTCCAAATACTTTTCAATGGTGAAATCCCCTTGATTTAGTTGAAGATACGTAAACGAGGCATTTCCTGATTTGATTTCCATCAAGGCATCAAACGAAATATTGAAATGAACGCATAGTTTCCTGACCTCTTCGATGGTCATTAAAGTTTCTAAGCGTATTCTTCGATACACCGCATCCGTACTTAAGGAGAGGACATCAGATACAACCAAACCGAGTGTCTCATCTTCTCGTAAGGAGTGTTTTATTACTTCAAATAACTTTGATTGAATTCCTGAATTCACTTGATTAAATACGCTTAATTACAGCGCGAAGTTAAGACTATTCAGTGAAATATACGCGATGTACGCGTTCGGAAATACCCGTCATCACTTCATACGGAATCGTATGCATAAGGGTAGATAAACGCTCTAAGGAAGTAA
>Ga0315905_10002218_pt1 | contig 20452 bp, 21 predicted proteins | sample LakEriMetagenome_5_FD_203522 | JGI IMG/M metagenome (GOLD analysis project Ga0315905, IMG submission 203522) | Freshwater fungal communities from buoy surface, Lake Erie, Ohio, United States - Buoy 4 MA121 | ecosystem: Environmental > Aquatic > Freshwater > Lake | place: USA: Lake Erie, Ohio...
AGTGCGTAACTTGCTCCTTCGCCTTTGTGAAAAGACGTGAACGTTGTCCGCGGTATCCGCTGGCACGTTCAAGAGTTGTGCGACGCTTCTTAGCTGCGTGTACTCCGCGCTTTACTCTCATTTAACCCGCTCCTTACTTCAAACCAAGCATGCGCTTGGCGGTTACTGCGACAGTTGGCTTTGCAGCTGACTCTGTCGATAGACGACGTGTGACTCGTGAAGATTTGTGCTCGAGCAAGTGGCGCTTACCTGCGCGCTCGTGCATAACCTTTCCAGAACCTGTGATGCGGAATGTCTTCTTCGCACCGCTGTGTGTTTTCATCTTTGGCATCTTCTTAAGCTCCATCCGTTGTCTCTGCAGCTGCGTCAGCTTTCGCCTTACGTGCTGCCTTTGCTTCTGCAACTGCTTCTGTCTTTTTCTTCGTTGGTCCGAGAACCATGGTCATGTTTCGTCCCTCTTGCTTAGGAGCAAACTCAACAAAACCAACCGCTGCAATATCTTCTGCAAGACGTTGCAACATCTTGTATCCCAACTCAGGTCGCGTTTGTTCGCGTCCGCGGAACTTCATTGTCACCTTTACCTTGTCGCCACCCTTAAGAAACTTCTCAACCTGGCTACGCTTTGTTTCGTAATCGTGGTTTTCGATCTTTGGTGTTAACCGCACTTCCTTCACCACAATGTGGGTCTGGTTCTGTCGCGCTTCCCGTGCCTTCTGTGCAACTTCGTACTTGTACTTTCCGAAGTCCATGATTTTGCAAACAGGTGGATTAGCTTCTGGTGCGATCTCAACTAGGTCGAGACCAACTTCATCTGCCATCTTTAACGCTGTATCGATATCGACTACTCCTACTTGTTCACCGGTGTAGCCGATGAGACGAATTTGGGGTGTTCGAATTCGATCATTAATGCGAGGTTCAGTGCTGACTTTGTGCTCCTTCGGTTCGTTAACGCTTTGGTGTAACAGCGCTGCAAAAGAAAACCGCAAGGGCAAGAGAAATACATCTCTTATCCGACAAACCAGCCCGCACTAGTGGCGATGAAGGTGGGAGCGGTAACTCCTCTTGCAGTGGTTGTTACGCCACTGGTCTGGGGCAAAGATTACCCGCTGAGGCCGAAAAGGTGAAATTGAGCCTAATCCCAAGGGGCGCAGGCAACGGCGGAGCACTACCCTTTAACCATGGCCAAGGAAAAGAAGGTTTTCGACATCACGAGTGCGCAAAATGCGCTAACCCGTGACCAAGCTGGCCGCCAGAAGCGCTACTTCATCTCGATGATGATCCGAACAGCGTGCTTTGTTTTGACGGTCATTCTGCCGAGTCCCTACCGCTGGTTCGCTTTGGTTGGCGCGGTGACTCTTCCTTACTTTGCAGTTGTCATTGCTAATGCTGGGCGCGAAACAGTTTCTCGGGGATCTGACATTGTAGAAGACAAGCCTTTAGCGCTCGATTAATTTATGTCCTCTGAAGTAAAAACAAAAGAATCTTGGTCATTTTTTAAGACCGTCATTGCTCTAGCTTTAGTTTTTCTATGTTTAGTAGCAGCTGATTGGCAATACACCCGTGGCGTCGATAGACATGAAAGAAACAATGTCATCGAAGAAAGAATAGCGCGTCCCCCAATTGATCTGACCGCAAGAGATTCAGTCCTGGCTAACAACGAATGGCAGAGCATCTCAACAACTGGACGATTTGATTCGACGCAACAGATTCTGCTGCGTAACCGTTACTGGGAAGGTAAGTACGGATACGAAGTCTTAACTTTATTCACCAGCGATTCTGGTGAGAAGTTCTGGGTAGACCGTGGCTGGGTAAAAGCCGGTGCGACCGCTACGACCGCTCCAGTTGTAACCACTGTTCCAGATACTGACGTCAGCATTACCGGACGATTTAGATTGGATAGTTCACTTCCACGTGGATCATTTTTTGCATTGCCAGCACCTGGTGACGGTTTAATATCTGAACTCAATGCGCAGTCTGCCTTGGATACCGAAAAGTTCTACATAGATCTGCTAAGTGGATCTGATCCATCCCTTACGCCAACCGCACCGGCACAGTTGCCACCACTCAGCGATGGACCACATAAAGCCTACGCGTTGCAATGGCTCTTTTTTGCAGGTTTGATTATTTACGGACGAATTTTAATTCGCCGTACCCGTTAAATCTTGGCGGTTATATAAGTCAGAGTACAAGCCGCCTTTAGCCACCAGTTCATCATGTGTTCCGCGTTCAACAATGGAACCCTTTTCTAATACCAAAATTTGATCAGCATCTCTGACCGTACTTAGGCGGTGCGCGATGACGATGCTGGTCCGACCTTTAAGCGCAGTTTGTAACGCAGCATGGACCAACTGCTCATTTTCTGAATCTAAATGCGCTGTCGCTTCATCGAGAATTACAACAGATGGTGACTTAAGTAGAAGGCGTGCAATAGCAAGACGTTGTTTTTCGCCACCAGAAAGTCTATGTCCACGCTCTCCCACCATTGTTTCGAAGCCATTCGGCAAAGAATCAATGAGGTTCCAAATCTGAGCCGACTTACATGCCTGAATCATCTCTTCTTCGGTTGCATCTTGTTTGGCATAACGAAGGTTCTCGGCAATAGTTTCGTGGAACAAATGCGCATCCTGCATAACAACACCAATTGAATTGCGCAAGGATTCTAAAGTGAGATCACGAATATCATGACCATCGATTGATATGGAGCCCTCTGTAACATCGTACAGTCGAGGTAACAAAGCACTGATAGTCGTTTTTCCAGCACCAGATGGACCAACCAAAGCGGTCATCGTTCCGGGTTCCGCTACAAAGGAAAGATTCTTTAACACTTGACCACTCTGAACGGTTTCAGCCTTTGCCGCGGATTCAAGTGAAGCCAATGAAATTTCTTCAGCCTTTGGATAGGAAAAGCTGACATTCCTGAATTCAATGCGTGGCTTTGAAGTTTCTAGAACTGTTGCATTCTCACGGTTGTTCACCATTGGTTCTAGATCCAATACCTCAAACACTCGCTCAAAGGAAACTAGGGATGTCATGACATCGATGCGAACATTTGAAAGCGCTGTCAGTGGACCGTAAAGACGAGCAAGCAGTGCGGTTATTGCAAGAAGAGTTCCGACCGTGACACCACCTTCAATTGCTAGGTGTCCGCCAATGCCATATGCAAATGCGGTCGCAATAGCTGCAACGCTTGTCAAAGCAATAAAAAACAGACGATTAAGCATCGCCATTTTGATTCCAATATCAGCAACTCGGCGAGCACGACTTCTAAAGTATTCGCGTTCCCGGGCTGGCTCGCCGTAGAGAGCAACCAGCATGGCTCCAGAGACATTGAAACGCTCGGTCATCGTGCTCGACATTTCAGCGTTGACGCCAAAGGATTCGCGGGTTAAAGATTGCAGTCTGCGTCCTACCCATTTGGTCGGGATAAGGAATACAGGAAGCAAGAGAAGTGAAAAGATTGTGATTTGCCACGAAAGAATCAACATGGTGATTGTTACTAGAAACAGACTTACAACGTTGCTGACAACGCCTGACAAGGTTGCCGTAAATGCCTGCTGAGCTCCGATTACATCAGAATTAATTCTGGAAATCAGTGCGCCAGTTTGAGTGCGTGTAAAGAACGCGATGGATTGCTTTTGCACATGTGAAAACACTAAAGAGCGAAGATCATAAATAACGCCTTCACCGATTCGTGAAGAGAAATAGCGCCCCAACATATTGAAGGCAGCATCTGCGATTGCAATCAAACCCACAAGTAAGGCCAAACTTGTCACCACTGAAGCATTCTTTGGAATTACGCCATCATCGATCAAGCGCTTTAACATCAAAGGTGTTGCGACAACCAAAGCGGCATCGATAACAACCGTTGCCAAGTAAATGATGATGTTTGTTCGGTAGGGGCGCGCAAACGAAAAGATACGTTTAACTGTCCCTGGCTTTAATTTTTGTTCCTTCACCGAAGGATCTGCGGTCATTGAGCGGTGGGTCATCCACGCTGCTTGCATTGACATAATTAAACGGTGAAGCCGAGAGCGCGCAGCTGATCTCTTCCATCATCGGTGATCTTGTCTGGACCCCAAGGCGGCATCCACACCCAATTGATTTTGACATCTGTAGTCATACCTGCAAGTGCAGCGCGTGTTTGATCTTCAATTACATCCTGAAGTGGACAAGCCGCCGAGGTCAAAGTCATGTTAAGAATAGCGATGTTGGCTTCATCAACCATGACGTCGTAGATCAATCCAAGATCAACAACATTGATACCAAGTTCAGGGTCAACAACATCCTTCATTGCCTCTGTTACATCATCAACACTTGTTGCCATGGTTACTCTCCCCCTGTTGTTGTCTTAATTCTAACTGCTGCATCCTTAAAGGCCATCCACCCTAGAAGTGCGCATTTGATGCGGGCAGGAAACTTTGAAACCCCTGCCAGCGCAACTGCGTCTTCCAGAACTTCCGGATTGCCTTCTTTGGTCCCCTTGCTCTGCATGAGCTCGGTAAATTCATTAAGAATCGCGTCGGCCTGAGCAAAACTCTTGTTTACTAAAAGATCACTAGCAATAGAAACACTGGCCTGCGAGATTGAACAACCGACGCCATCCCATGTGATCGTTGTTATTACTCCATCATTAGCGGCTATGTTTAAGGTGATTTCATCGCCACAACTTGGGTTGACGTGATGCACCTGTGCCCCGTAACTGCTGGCCAATCCTTTATTGAGCGGATGCTTGTAATGATCAAGAATCACCTCTTGATAAAGACTGTCTAATTCCATTACGCAAAGTATTTCTGTGCACCAAGGATTGCAGCAAACAAAGCATCGCAATCTGACTCATCGTTGTAAAGATAAAGAGAAGCTCGAGTTGTCGCTGGCACACCCAACTTTCGTGTTAATGGCCATGCACAGTGGTGCCCTGTGCGCACCGCAACACCTTGGCTATCTAAGTACTGCCCTAAATCATGGGGGTGAATTTGACCAACAGTAAATGACACCGCACCTCCGCGTGCATCAGTATTGTTGGGGCCAACAATGGAAAGTTCGGGTATATCTAACAAGCCTTTGATCAGGTAGCCAGTTAATTCAACTTCATGCTCAAAAATCTCTTTCATACCGATTGCGGACAAATAATCGATCGCTGCACCTAAACCAACGGCTTGGGCCATGTTGGGCACACCGGCTTCAAATCTGCGTGGAGCTGGTGCCCACGTCGCAGATGTCATCGTGACGTTTTCAATCATTGAACCACCGAATAAAAATGGCGGTAGTTCATTAAGTACGGAACTCCATAGAACGCCAATACCTGTTGGGCCTACGGCTTTATGACCAGAAAATGTTATGAAATCAACACCCAATGTTTTTACATCAATGGGCATGTGCGGCGTTGATTGGCAAGCATCTAGAACAACTACTGCTCCAACTTCATAGGCACGCTTAACGATTGCCTCTAGTGGATTAATCGTTCCTAAAACATTTGACTGATGAGTTAGCGCAACAACCTTCGTGTCTTCGGTGATTACCGAGTTGATATTAGATAGATCCAAACGACCATCTGGTGTTACTTCAAACCAAGACAATTGCGCCCCTGTACGTGCTGCGAGCTGTTGCCAAGGGATCAAATTGGCATGGTGCTCCATCTCAGTAACCACTATGCGATTCTTCGAAGTCAGTGCAAAGCGGCTACCAGGTTCAGCATTTCCCATTGCATACGCAATCAGATTAAGAGATTCAGTGGCGCTCTTGGTAAAGACGATTTCCTCTTCTTGGGCACCCAAAAATGCTGCAACCTTTGCACGGGCACCTTCGTAGGCATCAGTTGCCTCCTCAGCTAACTGATGAGCACCACGATGAACGGCAGCATTATGAAGCTTGTAGAAGTCACCTTCTGCGTTGATCACCGACAGTGGCTTCTGGCTTGTAGCACCACTGTCTAAATAGACAAGTTTTTTTCCGTCGCGAATAGTACGTTCAAAGATCGGAAAATCTTTGCGTACATCGGCGACATTGAAACTCATTTTTCCTTACTTGCTCGCATAATCTGCGTAACCATTAGCTTCAAGCTTTTCAGCAAGCTCTGGTCCGCCTTGTTCGACGATACGTCCATTAGCAAAAACATGTACGAAATCTGGCTTGATGTAGCGCAAGATGCGTGTGTAGTGCGTAATCAAAATAACGCCTAGATCGTTAGCTGCCTTAGCGCGATTAACACCCTCTGAAACAATACGAAGTGCATCGACATCTAGGCCAGAATCTGTTTCATCTAGAATTGCCATCTTTGGCTTGAGAAGTTCTAACTGCATGATTTCATGACGCTTCTTTTCTCCGCCTGAGAAACCTTCGTTTACATTACGCGTAGCAAAAGATGGATCCATGGCCAGTGCTTCCATGGCATCCTTAACTTCGCCGACCCAAGTACGAAGCTTGGGAGCCTCACCTCGTAGCGCTGTTGCTGCAGTACGCAAGAAGTTGGAAACCGATACACCTGGAACTTCGACTGGATACTGCATCGCTAGAAATAGCCCAGCTTTAGCGCGCTCATCAACGGTCATGTCCAGAACATCTGCGCCATCAAGCGTGACGGTTCCACCAGTAATTGTGTACTTTGGGTGGCCGGCAATTGAGTAAGCAAGAGTTGATTTACCTGAACCATTTGGTCCCATGATTGCATGGGTCTCGCCTGATTTAATCGTTAGATCTACACCCTTAAGGATTTCGACCGTTCCGTTATCAGTATCAACCGATACCTGCAGGTTGCGGATTTCTAGTGTGCTCATCGTCTTCTCTCTTCTCTCGTTACTAAATCTCGACCGTGACGGCGTTTCCGTCGATTGATACTGCGTATGTTTCTAGTGGAATGTTTGCAGGAAGGGTCAGCGCTTCACCTGTACGTAGATCAAATTCGGCACCGTGCAACCAGCATTCGATCTTGAAGCCAGTTACATCGCCTTCTGAAAGTGATGCATCTGAATGCGTACATGTATCAGCAATCGCAAAAACCTCATTGCCTACACGGGCTACGCAAATAGACTTGCCATCTTTTTCAATCAGAACAGGCTTTCCCTCTGTCAATTGATCTAAAGCTAAATCAGCCATTGTGAGCCGCCTTTTCAAGTTCAGCATCAATGCGGTCCATGATTCGGTTTTGAACTTCTTCATTGCCGATTTCCATAACGATCTCATTGAAGAATCCACGCACGACCAGACGGCGTGCATCTGCCATGGCAATTCCGCGGGACATTAAATAGAAAAGCTGCTCGTCATCAAAGCGACCCGTTGTACTAGCGTGACCTGCACCAACAATTTCACCGGTCTCGATCTCAAGGTTTGGTACCGAATCAGCCCGCGCACCATCGCTGAGCAAAAGATTACGATTGAGTTCGTAAGTATCGGTGCCTTCAGCTGCTGCACGGATCAAGACATCACCAATCCACACGGTGTGTGCATCTTTTCCAGCCAACGCACCCTTGTAATTGACATTGGACTTTGCATGAGGAACTGCATGGTCAATGTGATTACGGTGTTCAAAGAACTGTCCAGCCGTTGCGAAGTAAACACCGAGAAGATCAGCAGATGCTCCAGGTGCCTTGAATTCAACCGTCGGCAAAATACGAACCACATCTCCGCCCACAGTGACTGTGATTGACTTAAATGTTGCATCCTTATCAACCAAAGCATGATGGCGCGCGGTGTACACAGATTTTGATTCGAACTCCTGCAACGTCACGAACTTCAGGTTTGAACCTGGAGCTAAATAAATCTCTAGATCTTCAGCTAAGACAGTATCCGTTGTGTTTTCAACAATCACTGTCGCTACCGCATGAGTACCCAGAGTTATTCGCACTCGCGAAAATTCAGCCGTATCTACTTCGCCAGCAGATCGACCCAAGAAAATTGGCTCAGTCACTTCGGTATTTGCTGCGATGGCAAGGTGTGCAACAGCCACAGCTCCGCCTCTTACACGTTCGATGATTACATCATCGGATACAGATAGTGGCTCTAAATTTTCGCGAGTAAATGTAACTCCCGAAGGTAACGCTGATTTAGCGACCAGGCTTGTGCGATCGGATTGAACCGCAGTCCCATCATGAAGTCCACGAAGGCGCTTAAGCGGTGTGAAACGCCAAGCTTCTTCCCGGCCCGTGGGAGTTAAGTAGTTAGTAGTAAGAACTGACATTAACCGACTGCACCTTCCATCTGAAGTTCAATAAGACGATTGAGCTCCAGCGCGTATTCCATTGGAAGTTCACGTGCGATTGGCTCGATGAAACCACGGACGATCATCGCCATTGCTTCATCTTCATTGAGACCACGAGACATCAAGTAGAACAATTGATCATCGCTCACCTTTGAAACAGTTGCTTCGTGACCCATCGAAACATCATCTTCGCGGATATCAACATAAGGATAAGTATCTGAACGTGAAATTGTGTCTACTAGTAATGCATCGCACTTGACCGTGCTCTTTGAGTGGTGTGCGCCTTCTTGTACTTGAACAAGACCGCGGTATGAAGTTCTACCTCCACCACGAGCAACTGACTTAGAAATTACAGATGATGATGTGTAAGGAGCTGCGTGCACCATCTTTGCACCTGAATCCTGGTGCTGACCTTCTCCAGCAAAAGCCAAAGATAGAGTTTCACCCTTTGCATGAGGTCCCATCAAGAAAATTGCTGGGTACTTCATGGTTACCTTGGAACCAATGTTTCCATCTACCCATTCCATGGTTGCACCTTCTGCACAGGTTGCGCGCTTTGTAACCAAGTTGTACACATTGTTAGACCAGTTCTGAATCGTGGTGTAACGAACGCGCGCACCCTTCTTCACAATAATTTCCACGACAGCAGAGTGAAGTGAATCTGATTTGTAGATCGGCGCTGTGCAACCTTCAACATAGTGAATGTATGAATCTTCATCAGCGATAATCAGGGTGCGTTCAAACTGACCCATGTTTTCGGTGTTAATGCGGAAGTAAGCCTGCAAAGGAATATCTACATGCACGCCCTTTGGAACGTAAATAAATGATCCGCCTGACCATACTGCAGTGTTAAGGGCAGCAAACTTGTTATCGCCAACTGGAATAACGGTTCCGAAGTACTCCTTGAAAAGCTCAGGATGCTGCTTCAAAGCGCTATCAGTATCAAGGAAAATTACGCCTTGGGCTTCGAGGTCCTCACGGATTGAGTGATACACAACCTCTGACTCGTACTGAGCTGCAACACCTGACACAAGACGTTGCTTTTCAGCTTCTGGAATACCTAGGCGATCGTAAGTATTTTTGATCTCATCAGGAAGGTCATCCCATGTTGTTGCTTGCTTTTCAGTAGAGCGGACAAAGTACTTGATCGTGTCAAAGAAAATACCGGAAAGATCTGATCCCCAATTAGGCATTGGCTTCTTTTCAAACAAGGAAAGACCCTTAAGGCGAAGATCCAGCATCCACTGTGGCTCAGACTTCTTTGATGAGATGTCACGAACTACATCTTCATTGAGGCCGCGCTTAGCGTTATCACCAATCGCACTTTTATCTGACCAACCATATTCATAGTTGCCGAGACCTTCGAGTTCTGGATGTGCTGTAGTCATGCACGGACCTTTCCCTTGCTTGTATTTGTTGGTGAACTTTGGATTTTGGATTTTGGTGCTGTGGGGATAAATGTTGTACATACGCCATCACCGTGGGCAATGGTTGCCAAACGCTGAACATGTGTTCCGAGAACTTTTGATAACGCTTCAGTCTCGGCCTCGCACAACTGTGGGAATTCAGCTGCTACGTGAGCGATAGGACAGTGATGCTGGCATAACTCTTGGCCCATAGGTTTTTCAGTAACACTTGCGGCGTAGCCTTGATCGGACAGAAATGTCGCGAGCGCATCAACTTTGTGTGAGCGCTTAGCAATTGCAATGGTTGCCTTTCGTTCAATGTCATCTGCGCGCGATTGAGCAAATGCCTTAACCAAGTGTTCGCCAGATTGAGCGGACATAAATTTCAGTGCAGCAACAGCTAAGTCATCATATGAATGCTCAAATGTTTCGCGACCTTTATCCGACATTACAAATACCTTGGAAGGTCGACCACGACCGCGAATTGATGCTGCGCGAGGATCACGAGCTTCGAGTACCCCATCAGCAACCAGTAAATCGAGGTGACGACGGATACCGGCAGCTGTAAGCCCTAAGCGCTCCCCCAGAACGGCTGCGGTAGATGGGCCGTTTTCTAGAATTGAACGAGCGACAAGATCACGGGTGCGCGAGTCATCCCCTGCTAGATGTCCACCGGTTAATTTCACAACAGTATTGTGTCGTAATTCGACACGTTCAGCCACTCGTAAGCGTGCGGGTCGCCTGAGTCATAGGCTAGGCCCATGGGGACATTGAGAGCACGGCTAGCACGAGTTTTATCCCCGGCTAGCGGATTTCTGCTCTTCGCACAGGCAGCCATTGTTGTTACAGGTGGTGCGGTCCGATTGACCGGTTCGGGATTGGGCTGTCCCACCTGGCCCGAATGCACCCCTGGTTCGTACACGCCAAAGCCTTATCAAGTAGAAGAACAAGTCAAGGTGTGGATCGAATTCGGTAATCGCTTACTTACCTTCGTTCTGGTCCTTGTAGCAATTCTTGTATTGATCAGCGTCTTAGCTGGTGGAAGAAAAGATTTACGTGGTCTCGCACTAGGCCAAGTTCTTGGAATCGTAGGTCAAGGAATTCTTGGCGGCATCACCGTATTAACCGGCTTACATCCTGCAACCGTTGCCGCGCACTTTTTGTTGTCAATTGTTTTGATCGCCGGTGCAACTTCGTTGCGAGCCCAAAGGTTTGGCGGATTAGAAAAACTAGAGCCGGAACCATTGGTCAAGAAAATCGCTACGGCTCATATTCTGGTTTCATTCGTTGTTCTCTTTATTGGAACTCTGGTGACCGGTTCTGGTCCTCATGCCGGCGATGCCACGGCTGAAAGATTTCCTTTTGATCTGCGAACCATGGCTTGGATACACGCTGATTCAGTCATCGCGTTGTTCGGAATAACTTTTGGGTTCTTTGTAGCTCGCGGAGTTTCAGATCAGACCAAAAACCGATTAAAGATTTTTCTTGCCATTGCATTAGGGCAAGGCTTGATTGGTTATGTGCAATGGTTTAACGATCTGCCAGAACTTCTAGTGGGACTGCATCTAGCAGGTTCAACTCTGGTGTGGATTGCATCCTGGAGAGTTTGGTTATCAGTTACTAAGAGAATGGATAGCAAATGAGCGCAGTAACAGGGTGGAGTGAACTTGATGATCGCGCCGTTGCATATGCCAGAGCGCTAGCTGCAGATGCAGTTCAAAAAGTTGGTAACGGCCACCCAGGTACTGCAATGTCGCTTGCTCCAGTTGCTTATTCCTTGTTTCAACGTCACTTGATTCATGATCCGGCAGATCCACAATGGTTGGGTCGCGATCGCTTTATTCTTTCGTGCGGTCATTCATCCTTAACGCTGTATATCCAACTGTATTTAAGTGGCTATGGATTAGAGATGAAAGATTTAGAAAGTTTCCGCACGTGGGGTTCATTAACTCCAGGACACCCAGAGTTTGGCCACACCGCTGGCGTAGAAATGACTACTGGGCCATTAGGCCAAGGTGTTGCAACGGCAGTTGGTATGGCGATGGCGGCTAGATTTGAACGTGGCTTACTTGATCCAACTGCTGCGAAAGAGCAATCAATATTTGATCATTGCATCTGGGTTATTTGCTCTGATGGTGATCTGCAAGAAGGCGTAAGTGCAGAGGCTTCATCTTTGGCCGGCACGCAGGAGCTTGGAAATCTCAATGTTATTTATGATGACAATCGCATTTCAATTGAAGGCGATACACATAATGCATTTACTGAAGATGTATCAGCGCGCTATCTGGCATACGGTTGGCATGTCATTGATGTAGCTGCCTCACACGATGGCAGCGTAGATGTTGCGGCGTTAGATGCTGCGATGGTGGCCGCCAAGAAAGAAAGCACAAAGCCGACTTTGATTCGGATGAAGTCGGTAATTGCTTGGCCTGCACCTAAAGCGCAAGGAACCGCCGCATCACATGGATCTGCATTGGGTGCGGATGAAATTAAAGAAACCAAACTCGCATTAGGTTTAAACCCAGAAGAACATTTTGCAATGCCAGCTGAAGTTTTGGCTCATGCTCGCTTAGTTAAAGAACGTGGATCGATAGCGCGTGCACAATGGGATTCACGTTTTGAGCAATGGAAGAGCACCAATCCAGATAAGGCAACCCTGCTAGATAGATTACAAAAGCGATCGCTGCCGGCTGGTTGGGATTCTAAACTTCCAGTTTTTGCGCCCGGTAAAGATGTCGCAACGCGCGCGGCATCTGGTGAAGTAATTAATGCAATCGCTGCTGTGTTACCCGAGTTCTGGGGAGGATCGGCAGATCTTGCAGGATCAAATAACACGAGTATTAAGGGTGGCGGTTCATTCTTGCCAGCGAGCAGTTCAATTGAAGGTGCAGACCCATATGGTCGAATTATTCACTTCGGTATTCGTGAACATGCAATGGGATCCATTCTCAATGGAATTTCCTTGCACGGACTTACACGATCATTTGGTGGAACCTTTGCCGTCTTTAGTGATTACATGCGCCCTGCCGTGCGACTTGCTGCATTGATGCAGATTCCAGCAACATTTGTGTGGACACATGATTCGATTGGTGTTGGAGAAGATGGACCAACACATCAGCCGATTGAACATTTCGCAGCTTTGCGTGCGATCCCTGGATTTGATGTTATTCGTCCCGGAGATGCCAACGAAGTAACTGAGGCATGGAAGAAAATCATTACCCGCGAACGTGCCTGTGGAATTTTGTTGTCACGACAAAACTTACCGGTCTTTGATAGAACTTCTTGCCAATCTGCAGCAGGGACTGCACAGGGTGCCTATGTTTTGAAGGACATGCCTAATCCAAAGGCGATTTTGATCGCCACCGGTTCTGAAGTTTCGCTGGCAATTGATGCCCAAACGGCGTTGGCTGCTGAAGGCATCAATGTCCGTGTTGTGAGTGCACCGTGTCTGGAATGGTTTGCCGAGCAAGAGCAGAGCTACAAAGACTCTGTCCTGTCCCCTGGTGTTGTAAAAATCAGTATCGAAGTCGGTATCGCACAAGGTTGGCGCGAGCTAATCGGTGATTCAGGTATAGCTATTTCACTTGAGCACTACGGAGCATCTGCTGATGCCAAGACTTTGTTTAAGCAATTTGGTTTCTCTGTCGACAACGTTGTGGCCACAGTAAAGAAGGCTATCTAATGTCAGTTCATGAGGTTGCGGCAGCTGGTACATCTATTTGGCTTGATGATCTTTCAAGGGCAAAAATTACATCCGCAGATGCACACGCCTTGCCGGCACGAATTAAAAACAGCGGCGTTGTTGGAGTAACCACAAACCCAAGCATTTTCAGTGCAGCAATAAGCGGCGCTGCCGAGTATGCAGCAGACATTGCAATACTCAAGAACGCATCGGTGGATGAGGTCGTGAAAAAGCTGACTACAGATGATGTGCGTCAAGCATGTGATTTGTTTACCGCAATTTATCAATCGTCAAAGGGTGTAGATGGACGAGTGAGTATTGAAGTAGATCCCCGTTTAGCTCATGACACCGAAGGAACCATTGCGGCAGGAAAAGAACTATGGGCCATCATCGATCGCCCCAATTTAATGATTAAAGTTCCGGCTACCTTAGAAGGTTTGCCAGCAATAACCGCCTTGATTGCCGCTGGCATCAGCGTCAATGTCACGCTCATCTTTTCAGTAAAGCGATATGGCCAAGTAATTGAGGCTTACATGAAGGGAATCGAGCAGTGTGAAGATCCTTCGACAGTTCATTCTGTTGCCTCATTTTTCATCAGCCGAATTGATTCATCAGTAGATGCGCTGCTAAAAAAGAATGGCTCCCCCGAGGCCATGGCCCTGTTAGGTAAAGCCGCGATTGCAAATGCGCACTTGGCCTATCAATTATTTGAAGAAAAATTTGCTTCCGAGCGTTGGGGGGCACTTGCCTCAAAGAGTGCACACAAGCAACGTCCACTATGGGCATCAACTGGTGTTAAGGATCCAGCGTACGCGGATACTCGTTATGTCATCGAACTTATTGCTCCGGATACCGTCAACACCATGCCGCAAGCGACCCTTGATGCAGTAATCGATCATGGCGTGGTTCGTGGAAACACTATTTCAGCCAATTACGCCGAGGCGGTTGAAGTTCTGAAATCACTGACTGCAATTGGTATTTCATTGGATCAAGTCACAACAGAGTTAGAGGTCGATGGCGTAAAGAAATTTGCACAAGCTTGGGAAGAGCTTCTAGAGAATGTAAAGGCTGCGCAACAAAAATGATTTCAATCAAAGGAAGTGCTGTATCAAAGATCGATCGTGAATCAAAAGAATATAAATCGCTCCAGGCTTTTCATGAGCGCTTGAAATCAAAAGATTCAACCATCTGGGGACCAGAGGCGCAGGCAGAGGCAGCAATTCGTCTGAACTGGATTGATTTACCCGAAAGTTCACGTGATTTACTTCCACAATTTGATGCTCTTGCAGCTAAGCATCGAGATAAGAGCAATGTGATCCTGTGTGGCATGGGCGGCTCTTCACTAGGACCTGAAGTCATTGCGCAAACTTTTTCCAAGAAGCTCTTTGTTTTGGATTCAACGGATCCTAATTACGTCGCACACGCTTTGGCTTTTGATCTAGCAAAGAGCGTTGTAGTTGTTAGTTCAAAATCTGGGTCCACTATCGAAACCGCATCACAGCGCGCCCTCTTTGAAGGTGCATTCAAGGATGCTGGATTAAATCCCGTTGATCACATGGTGTTTGTTACAGATCCAGGTTCACCTCTTGATAAGCAGGTACGAGAAGGCGGCTTTACCGTTGTGAATGCCGATCCACATGTTGGAGGACGTTTCAGCGTACTGAGTCCATTTGGTTTAGTTCCTGCAGCATTGATCGGCGTAGATGTTTCAGTCTTGCTCGACAATGCCAGCGATACCAAAAAAGCATTCTTTGCTGATTCACAAACAGTCTGCGATATCGCCTATTTGCTGTCATACCTTTCAGGTCAGTATGTGGCGTACACAGATGAAGGATCTGGAATGCCAGGTTTGAGTGATTGGATTGAACAATTAGTTGCCGAATCAACTGGAAAGAATCAAGTAGGTCGCTTACCTGTAGTAGCGGAAAATTCACATAATGGACGGGAAGGTGGCGCATTCACTATTGCATTTACTGGCAATGCCGACCTTGTGGTCGAAGGTGATTTAGCATCGCAATTTATCGTGTGGGAATGGGTTACCGCGTTGATTGGCGCCGCCCTAGCCATTGATCCTTTCAATCAGCCAAATGTCACCGAAGCAAAAGCCCAAACATCGGCGCTATTGGACGAGTGGAAAGGTGTACTGCCAACATTTACACCTGATTTAACCGATGGCGCAATCCAAATCTTCGGCACTGGAAACAGTGCAACTGATGCGATTACCCAAATGATCGCGCACATCCCAACTGATGGTTACATCGCAATAATGGCTTACCTGGATCGCAAAGATGATGCTGCAATTGCCGAGCTCCGAGCGGTCTTGGCTGATAAATCTGGCCGACCTGTCACTTTTGGGTGGGGTCCACGTTTCTTGCACTCCACCGGACAGTTCCACAAAGGTGGACAACAAAATGGCTTCTTCTTGCAGATCACAGGTGATGTAACTAAAGACATTGCGATTCCTGGACAAAGTTATGGCTTCAAAACATTAGTTGCCGCACAAGCACTGGGCGATGGAAAAGCACTGGCATCAAGAAAATACCCACTACTTCGATTTAATCTTACAAATCGAGTAGCGGGTATATCTGAATTACTAGATGCGGTTAAATCTCTTTAGTTTTATTCGTCGTCCCCGCGAAGTTTACGTAAAGCTTCTTCCAGAAGTTTTTCACCTTCAGCATCAGTGCGACGCTCTTTAACGTAAGCAAGGTGGGTCTTGTAAGGCTCATTCTTAATTGGACTTGGTGGATTATTGCGATCGCGACCTGCTGGGTAACCACACTTTGGGCAGTCCCATTCAGCAGGGATAACGACAGTTTCTTCTACTGCAAATGAAGGACGAACTTCATGTCCGTTAGCGCAAAAATATGAAACGTAAGCGCGTGCGATTGAATCGCCACGCTCTGCCTCGCCCATTGGGCCAGCACCGACACGACTTCCGCGAATTGCACTTGCCATGCGTATCCCCTTGTTTTACTTACTAATGGATTAAAAAATTTTTACTTAAGAGCTAGCGACAGTGCGACAACTAGTGCGAACCAAAATCCGCCTGCAACGATAGTGATTCGATCTAGGTTCTTTTCAACAACTGATGAGCCACCGTAGTTTGATGAGATGCCACCACCGAATAGATCCGATAGGCCGCTTCCCTTGCCCTTGTGAAGAAGTACCAAAAGGATCATGAGGACACTTGTAATCACAAGTGCGATTGAGAGAGCTAGTATCACTTTTCTTAAACTCCTAGTTCGTAGGGGGTAAGGATACCCGCCTGAAGGGGGTAATGCTTACTCCGTCACCGCGTGGAATTTAACGATCTTGGCCAATTCCTCGGGATCCAGGCTGGCTCCGCCGATCAAAGCCCCATCAACATCTGGCTTCTTCATGATTTCTACGATGTTAGAAGACTTCACAGAACCGCCGTACAAGATGCGCATATTTGCTGCAATCTCTGGAGATCCAATGTTTTCAACTTCCTCGCGGATCGCCGCACATACCTCTTGGGCATCTTCTGGTGTAGCAGTCTTTCCAGTACCAATCGCCCACACTGGTTCGTAAGCGATGACGATCTTTTTGAGTTCTGGTTTCGTAAATCCTTCTAGACCTGCGCGAATCTGACGGATGACATGGCTGACATGTGTTCCGGATTCGCGGATTGCAAGTTCCTCGCCAACACAAAAAATTGGAGTTAACTCATGTGCAAGGGCAGCTTTGATCTTTCGGTTGATCAGTGCATCTGACTCTTGGTGGATTGCGCGTCGTTCTGAATGACCAATTACAACAAAAGTACAACCCAACTTTGCCAACATTGAACCAGAAATATCGCCGGTAAATGCACCAGAGTTTTCAGGAGACAGATCTTGAGCTCCGTAGAGCAAGCGCAAACGATCTCCATCTACCAAAGTTTGAATTGAGCGAATATCGGTAAATGGTGGAATGACCGCAACATCGACTGCGTCGTAATCCTTGTCTTCCAGACCGTAAACCAGTTTTTGAGCAACTGCGATGGCCTCGAGGTGATTGAGGTTCATCTTCCAGTTTCCTGCCATTAATGGTTTACGCATTTTTAGCTCCTATTTTCAGTGTTTCAACTACATTAATTCTAGTGCTTTTAGTCCTGGAAGTTCTTTGCCTTCCAGATATTCAAGTGAAGCCCCACCCCCGGTTGAGATGTAACCAAACTGAGAATCTGCAAAACCGAGAGCACGTACTGCAGCTGCAGAGTCGCCTCCACCAACGACAGATATTCCTGAGACCTGGGTTAATGCTTGTGCAACAACCTTGGTACCGGCGGCAAAGTTAGGGAATTCAAAAACACCCATCGGACCATTCCAGAAAACCGTTTTGCATTTAACAATTTCAGAAGCAAAGGCAGCAGCTGACACTGGTCCAATATCTAGACCCATTTGATCTGCAGGGATTGCATCTGCTGCAACCAAAGTAGGTGTTGCATCGGCTGAAAATGCTGGTGCAACAACAATGTCAGTTGGAAGCAAAAGCTTGACGCCGTTTCTTTCAGCGGTAGCAATGAGTCCAGTAACAACATCGAGCATCTCTGCTTCAACAAGTGAGGTACCGATCTCTTTGCCTTGGGCTTTAAGAAAAGTGAAAACCATTCCACCACCGATAGCTAGTACATCCACCTTGCCTAACAAGTTTTCAATGACGCCTAACTTGTCTGACACCTTTGCACCACCAAGAATGACTCCATAAGGACGTTCTGGGTTCTGCGTTAGTTTCTTCAGAACTTCAACTTCGGCGGCAACTAATTTCCCTGCTGCATGTGGAAGCAACTTAGGTAAATCAAAGACAGATGCATGCTTGCGGTGAACGGCGCCAAAGCCATCCCCAACATAAACATCAGCCAATTTGGCAAGATCTGCCGCAAATGCTGCTCGCTCTGTTTCTTCTTTACTTGTCTCTGCTGCACTAAAGCGAATGTTTTCTAGTAGAAGAATTTGCCCTGCCTGCAAAGATTCGGCTGCAGTGGTTACGGCTGCACCAGTTACTTCGCCGGTGAACTTCACTTCCCGCCCCAGCAGTTCAGCTAAACGCTGAGCAACGGGTGCAAGTGAAAGTTCAGGCTTGGCTTCAGCTTTTGGTCGACCAAGGTGTGCGGCGATAACAAGTGATGCGCCTTTTTCAAGAAGAGCTTGAATAGTAGGAAGCGAGGCTTTGATTCGTCCGTCATCTTTAATGACTCCCTCTTTCAAGGGAACATTAAGGTCGCACCGAAGAAAGACCCGCTTTCCTGCTACATCAATTGTTGAAAGATCTGGCATTACAGAGTTTTGCCAACGTAATCGATCAAGTCAACGAGACGGTTTGAATAACCCCATTCGTTGTCATACCAACCAACGATCTTGACCTGGTTACCAATTACCTTGGTTAAACCTGCATCGAAGATACATGATGATGGATCGGTCACGATGTCTGAAGAAACAATTGGATCTTCAGTGTAAGTAAGGAATCCCTTGAGTGGGCCATTTGCAGCAGCCTTCATAGCAGCGTTGATTTCTGCAGCTGTAGCTTCCTTTGCAAGTTCAACAGTTAGATCTGTTGCAGATCCTGTTGGAACTGGAACACGCATTGCGTAACCATCTAGCTTGCCCTTGAGCTCTGGCATAACAAGTGAGATCGCTTTGGCTGCACCTGTAGATGTAGGAATCATGTTGATCGCGGCAGCTCGAGCGCGACGAAGATCCTTGTGGGGGAAGTCAAGAATAGGTTGATCATTTGTATAGGCATGAATTGTTGTCATTAGGCCCTTAACAATTCCCCAGTTGTCCTGAAGAACCTTAGCCATTGGAGCAAGACAGTTAGTTGTACATGATGCATTAGAAATAATGTTGTGCTTGGCCGCGTCGTACTGTGTGTGGTTTACGCCCATAACAATTGTGATGTCTTCATCTGTGGCAGGTGCGGAGATGATGACCTTCTTTGCGCCAGCAGTAATGTGCTTTTGCGCATCTGCAGCCTTTGTAAAGATTCCTGTTGATTCAACAACAACATCAGCCTTTACTGAAGCCCATGGCAAGTTAGCTGGATCGCGCTCTGAGAAAACCTTGATCGTCTTTCCATCTACAGTGATTGAATCATCTGTATATGTAACCTCTAGACCTAGGCGACCCAAGATTGAGTCATACTTCAAAAGGTGAGCAAGTGTCTCGTTTGGGGTTAAGTCGTTGATTCCGACAATATTGATGTTTGGGTTATTAAGTGTGGCACGGAAGAAGTTACGTCCGATGCGTCCAAAACCGTTGATTCCGACATTAATCACGAAAGTGTCCTTGCTACTAGTGGGGCACATGAAAAAGCCCAGCGTCTGGTGGTTCGTAAAACTGCCACAACGCTGGGGGCTTAGGTAGAACCTTACCAGTGAAGAATGAGTGAACTCTTAAAATTCTGAACGCTAATTGAGCAAATCTGGCGAGAGACCGCTCTCAGTATCTGGAATTCCAAGCTCTGCAGCACGCTTATCGGCCATTGCGAGCAAACGTCGAATTCGCCCAGCGATTGCATCCTTAGTCATGGGAGGCACAGCCAGCGAACCAAGCTCTTCCAGCGAGGCCTGTCCATGATTGATTCGTAACTCCCCCGCCTCTTTGAGGTGATCAGGAATTGTCGGACCAAGAATTTCCATTGCGCGTTGTACACGTGCTGCTGCAGCTACTGCGGCTCTGGCAGAACGGCGAAGATTTGCATCATCAAAGTTTGCAAGACGATTAGCAGTTGCTCTGACTTCTCGGCGCATCCGACGCTCTTCCCAGGCCATCACACTTTCATGAGCACCAAGTCGAGTAAGCAGTACTCCGATTGCATCGCCATCACGGATGACAACGCGATCAACTCCGCGAACCTCACGCGCCTTTGCAACAATTCCTAAACGACGAGCCGCACCAACTAATGCAAGTGCGGCTTCAGGGCCTGGGCAAGTAATTTCTAGAGATGATGAGCGACCTGGTTCGGTCAATGAACCATGTGCGATGAATGCGCCGCGCCACGCTGCTTCTGAGTCACAAATTGCAGCAGAAACAACTTGTGGCGGAAGCCCGCGAACTGGTCGACCATTTGAATCTACTAAACCTGTTTGGCGAGCAAGTGCGTCACCTTCATTGATTACGCGAACCACATACCGTGAACCTTTGCGCAATCCGCTGGATGAAAGAACAG